>Ga0247770_1000175_pt1 | contig 58797 bp, 49 predicted proteins | sample UWRJL136409B6_FD_179943 | JGI IMG/M metagenome (GOLD analysis project Ga0247770, IMG submission 179943) | Plant litter microbial communities from Arlington Agricultural Research Station in Wisconsin, United States - UWRJ-L136-409B-6 | ecosystem: Environmental > Terrestrial > Plant litter >...
AGCGCCACCTGCCAGCAGCAGAAGGTGCATCCGCTCGACTTCGTCGCTCTCTCCATCGCTGCCCTGCGTTCCGGCAAGCCCGCGCCGAGGCTCCTGCCGGCCACCTGAACGGTTACTTCGCGGCAACAACTGCGCGAAGTCCGCCTTCGCGGACTGCTGCCTCGGCTTCGGTGGGATCGGCCCGGCGGCGGTGCATGCCTCCGGCCTGTTCCCCCGGTTGAAACCGGGGGCTACAAAAGCACAAAGTCCGCCTTCGCGGACTGCTACGTCGGCTTCGGTGGGATCGGCCGGGCTTGTCGCGCCGAGAGGTAGGGGCGGAACGGACCAGGCTCGAAGGCCGACGCTCCCACGGACGGCCGCGCGGCGCATCGGCAGCCGAGGACACAGTCCGCGCAGGCGGACTTCGCGCTTTTGTTGCAGCGATTTCAATCGCCCGGCTCGAACGGAATCCTGACGATGATGAAATCTCTTCTGCATGGATGGGGGCTCGCGCTGCTGCTGCTGGTGGCGGCTCCGGCGGCGGCGCAGCCGGGCGGCGGACCGCACGGGCGGCCCGGCGCGGGGGTGGAGGCGGAGCGGCGGCCGTTCGAGGTGCTCCTGGGGGCGCGGCGGGAGCTGGGGCTGACGGACGCGCAGGTGGCGCGGCTGCAGGGGATCGCGCGGGAGCTGCGGGCGCGCAACCAGCCGCTGCGCGAGCGGCTGGGCGCGGAGGTCACGCGGATGCGCGAGTCCCGGCGCGCGGAGCTGGAGCGCGAGCTGCGCTCCCTCTCCCCCGAGGAGCGGCGCGCGCGGCTCCACGAGCTGATGGAGCGGCAGCCGCGGCGCGACCTTCCGCCGCACCTGCGCCCCGTGGCGGAGGAGATGCGCCGCAACATCCGCCAGGCCACCCGCCAGGCGCAGCAGGTGCTCACCCCCGGCCAGCGGATGCGCGCGCGGAAGATGCTGGGCGAGCACCGCGAGCGTCTTCGCGAGCGGCGGCCGGGCCGGGAGCGCGAGCACCGTCCGCGCGAACGGCGTCATTGATGCCGGCGAACACCTTCTCGCTGGTGGCCCGCGCGCCGGCGCCCCCGGCTCCGTCCACCGCGCCGCCGGAGGACGAGCCGGCGCTGGCGGAGCGCGTCCGCCAGGGGGACGCGGCGGCGTTCGACATCCTCGTCAACCGCTACATGCGCCGCGCCTTCGCGGTGGCGTACCGGCTGATGGGGCAGAAGGAGGACGCGGAAGACCTGGTGCAGGACGCGTTTCTGACCGTCCTGCAGCGGATCGACACCTTCGAGGCGGGGCGGCCGTTCTCGCCCTGGTTCTTCCGCATCCTGGTGAACCGCGGGCTCAACTCCCGCAAGGCGCGCTCGCTGCGCACCGTGGAGGCCATCCCCGAGACGGCGGCGGCCGGCGGCCCGTCGCCGGAGCGGTCGGCGGAACGGATGGAGCTGCGCGACCGGCTGGCGGCGGCGATGGAGACGCTTCCCGAGCGCCAGCGGGTGATCGTACAATTGTTCGAGCTGGAGGGCTTCGGCGGGCCCGAGATCGCGGAGATCCTGGAGATCTCGGACGGGACCGTCCGGTGGCACCTGCACGAGGCCCGAAAGACCCTGCGGCGCGCGCTCGCGCCGTACGAAAGGAGCTAGATCCATGACCACCCCCGACCTCACCCGCGACCCGGCGCTCTCCGCCGCCCTGCGCGGCGCCATGGGCGACGCCCCCGAGCCCGACTGGGACCGCCTCCGCTCCTCCGTCGCCGCGCGCGCGGAGATGCCGCTGGCGCGCCGCCGCCGCGAGGCGCGCCCGCGTCCGTGGACCCGCGCGCGCTCGCTGCTTCCTCTCGCCGCCGCCGCGGGGATCGCCGGCCTGGCGATCTCGCTGGCCACGCCGCGCCCCGCCAACCCGCCCCCGCTCACCGACGCGGACCGGCGGATGGTGGAGCAGATCGTGGACGCGCAGCTCTCCGACGTGGACCCGCTCCTCAGCGGCGAAGCCGCCCGCGAGGCCCTGATCGAGGCGATGGTGGATTCGTAGGCGCGGGATCGACGGATGACGAGCCCCCGCGGTGGATGCCACGGGGGCTCGGTCGTTTGGTGGATCGTGATGCGTCTCCTCGGCCGCGGCACCCCTCCCGCGTGGTCGTCCACGAAACCGCCCGGGGACGACTCGCGCGACCTCCCCGTTCCGGGAGAGATGGGAGCCCTCGGCGCTTCGCGCCTGCTCTCGGCTGGTCTCCGCTGGCTGTCCCCTGTCACCTGTCCCCTGTAACCTTCAGTTCCCCGACGGTGACACCAAACCAGGGACCTTCTGCTACCGACCGAGGGTAGACGGCTGCCACGATCCGCGCATCGGAAGGCGGGGACCGGGAAACAGACAACCGGAAGGATGCAGATGAAGAAGGCAGCCACGCTCCTGCTGGCCGGCGCCCTGGCGGCCGGCGCGGGGACGGCGCTCCAGGCGCAGTCGGGCTTCGCGCTCAAGGGGCACTACGTCTTCAACGAGAGCAAGGTGCAGGATTCCCGCGAGAGCGGCTTCGACGACATCCCCTCGGCGGACGGCTTCAGCATCGGGGCCGAGTACGTGCTGCCGATGGGGATCGGCGTGGGGGTCTCGGCCTACACGGAGGGGAAGGCGACGGAGTTCGACCGGGAGACCTCCAGCTTCGGCGTGCTGGCGGAGGCCAACTACTTCTTCAAGCTCCCCATCATCCCCGTCAGCCCGTACGCGGGGATCCACGCGGGGCTGGGCCGCTACACCATCGACAGCGTGGACGACGACACGCCGCGCATCCGCGACAACCGCACGCAGCTGGGATTCCAGCTGGGCGTGCGGGTGCAGGCCACCAAGATGATCGGCATCGACGGCCAGTTCCGCCGCGTGAGCGACTCGGCCAGCGAGGAGCAGAGCCCCGACCTGGAGCGGAACCAGTTCCTGATCGGCGTCACGCTCTTCTAGGGGACAGGTTACAGGGGACAGGGGACAGCCGGCGGCGCGCCGGAAGCTCCTCCGCGAAACGAACGGGTCCGGCGAACTGCCGGATCCGTTTTTTCGTTCGATCGATCCGCATCGGCATCTCCCGGGCGATCGTCGAGCGGGATCGATGATCGGGATATCGGAGGATCGGGGGATGTCATAAGACCGGGGAGTGGGGGATTTCTCTCCTGGGAACGATCCATCGCAACTCCTGCTTCCCCGGTCCGATCATGAGACATCCGACGAAGGCCGCCGTCGTGGCGGCGATCGCGCTGCTGGGCGCGTGCGAAAATCCCGGCGAGCCCGAGCCGCAGGTCGATCCGTCCGCCTGCGACGCGCTCAGCGGAGCGGTGTACGCGGGCGACGCGCGGCTGGCGGTGGGCGAGGCGATGCCGCTGGCGGCGGGGGCGTCGCTCTGCCTGGCGCTCCCGGACGCGTCGCGGCACGAGTACGTGCTGGCGTACGTGGACACGCGCGCCATCGAGGCGTCGCGCGCGGCGCGCGAGCCGGCGCTGGACAGCTTCACGGTGACGGTGCGGGGGGAGTCCGGCGCCCTGGCCTCCCGGTCTCCCGCCCCCGCGGCGCCGAGCGCGGCCCGGCGTGCGGTGCTCCGTCCAGACGACGATCTCCGCGCGGCCGACGCGCCGGGGCAGGTCAACTTCCACCCGGCCGCGCGGCAGATGCCGTGGACGCAGGGGGAGACGTTCACCCTCCTGGACAACGTCCGCGGCGGCAACCGGCCGGCGCGCGTGCACCGCGTGTACGACGGCTGGCTGGTGGTGGCGGCGTTCGACGACACGCCGCCCCCGGGGATGGCGCAGACGGTGGCGGCGCTGGACCAGGTGTGGCCCTCCATCCGCCAGCACGGGATGCCGATGCTGACGGCCGCCTTCGGGCAGCTCCCGTTCAGCAGCCGCAAGGCGGGGCAGCTGCTCCTGGTCTTCCGGCCGGACATCAGCGCGGGTGGGGTGGCATACGGGGCCACCAACGGGACCGACATCTTCAGCTGGCTCGCCGTCAAGCCGCTCCCCGCGGAGGGCGGGTCGGCGCAGTCGCTGGGGAGCGTGGTCTTCCACGAGATCACGCACGCCTTCCAGCGGCAGTACCTGGCCGAGACCCGCCCGGCGGGGACGCCGGTGACGGTGGTGCCGGGGGGCGGCCGCTGGGGGATCGAGGGCGGCGCCTCGCTGATGCAGCGCGAGCTGGCGCGGCGGCAGGCCGGGGTGGGGCTCACCGCGAACTGGAACTGGCGCGCGGGCGGGAACGACGCGCAGCTGGGATATTCGAGCTACGCGCAGCCGGGCGACGGGACGTTCCACGAGGCCTACGAGGTGAGCGCGGGCTTCCTCGCCGACCTGGTGCAGCGGCGCGTGGCGGCCGGCGAGCCGGTGGAGGCGGCGATCACCGAGGTGCTGCGCGGGTCGGCGGAGGGGTGGTACGGATGGGTGGACGCGGCGGGACCGCCGCGCGCCGGGCTGACGGAGCGGATGCGCGCGAAGGTGGGCGGCGGCTGGAGCCCGGCGGAGGGGCTGCTCACCTGGGCGCTCAGCCACGCCATGGACGACCGCACCCGCAGCGACGTCTTCCAGGACCGCGCCTTCAAGGACGTCAGCGTGGTGGACCCGGGCGAGTGGGGGTGGGCGCCGCACGCCCAGGTCAGCGCGAGCAGCGGCGCGCACTCGGCGAAGCGGCTGTACGGATCTCCCGGCTTCTTCACCGTCCTCGGCGGCGGCGCGTTCCACGTCACGGCGAGCCGCGAGGGCGTGCAGTGGATGATCGCGCGGGTGAAGTAGGGGAAGCCCTGAGTCCTGATCCTCAGCGGGTGGAGGGACCGGATGGGGGATCGAGGTTGGAGGATGACGGCAGATCGCGCGGACCGGGGATCATCCCGGTCCGCGCGATCGTCGTTCAGATCCGGCGCGCTCCCCCGATGGAGGATCGTGCGCGACGCCGGCGCTCGATCGGATCAGCCGGCGCGGGCGATGCCTTCGGCGGCTTCGGCGCGGCGCAGGGCCTCCAGGGCGAACTCCATCTCCACCAGCTGCAACTCGGTGGACTCGGCCACGTCCATCAGCTGGTGGACGAAGATGAGCTCGTGGGTGACGGACGCGGAGCTCCGCGCCACGTGCTCCAGCGTCTCCAGCGCCGGCTCCAGATCCGCCAGCGTCGGATCCCCGGATCGCGTCCAGGCGCCGAAGACGTCGGAGAGGCGCACGGAGATGCGGATGGACTCGAACATCGACCATCCCATGGCGTAGCGCGCGTGCAGCCAGGTGTGCCGGCGGGCGCGCTGCATGGTCCTCACCATGGCGTCGCCGTGGTCCTCGCGGTCGGGCATGGGGTGGACGCCGGGAAGCTGGCGGAGGGAATCCGAGATGCTCTGGAAGTAGCACTCCCATGGTGCGAGCCGCCGGGCCTCGTTGGGGAGAGGCCCGGCGGGTTCCGCCGGCACGTCGTCGGGGCTTTCGGGAGACTTCATCACGGTACCGCCGTTGGGGGCGCCGCGCGATCGGCCGCGCGGTGAAAACCATCGCCCGGAGGAGAAAGCAAGCGGCGGGCCGCTCCGAAATGCAGCATTCCGAAGGAGTTGGCGATCGATCCTTTGGGATCGTCCGGTCAGGACCGCGGGCGGGGACCGTGCTCCGCGGCCCTCCGGGATGGGATACGGGGAGATCGATCGACGTGGATCGGTCTCCCCCTCGTTCCTCCTTCGCTCCCTATCGGTACTCCAGCTCCTCGCGGGTCCAGACCTCGCCGCCGCGGGCGACCAGGCGCACCCGGCGGAGGTTGGCGACGGAGGCCAGCGGGTCGGCGTCGAGGACGACCAGGTCGGCGAGCTTGCCGGGCTCCAGCGTGCCGATGTCCTGGCGGCCCATGGCCCGGGCGGCGTTGCGGGTGGAGGCCACCAGCACCTGCATGGGCGTCATCCCCGCGCCCGCCATCGCCTCCATCTCGCGGTATACCGAGGCGCCGTGCAGGGTGAGCGGGTTGCCGGCGTCGGTGCCCATGACGATGGGGACGCCCGCGTCGTTGACGCGCTTCAGGTTGGCGTCCATGGTGCGGCGGCGCGCGTCGAAGTAGCCGCGCATGGCCGCCATGTTCAGCCGCGGGCTCACCGGGAGCGAGTCGGTGAGCGCCGCCTTGTGGCGCGTGTCCGGATCGACGCACTCCATGGGGAGGCCGGCCGGGTCGAAGCGGCGGGCGTAGAGCTGGAGGTAGCCGTCCGTGACCGTCAGCGTGGGCGTGTACGCGGCGCCGGACTCCTTCAGCAGCGCGATGAACTCGTCGTCCACGGGCGCGTCCTCCACCGAGTGCACCAGCAGGCTGGCGCCGGCGCGGAGGGCGTCCCTGGCGGTCCACAGCTCGGTGGCGTGCACGATCAGGGGGATGCCGCCGCGCCGCGCCTCCTCGGCGGCCACGCGGATCTGCGCCTTGATGTGCACGGTGTCGGCGACGGAGGGCGGGCCCAGGTACCACACCTTCACGGCGTCGCTCTCGTGCTGCACGATCATCCGCGCGCCCGCCCGGGTGGCGCTGTCGCCGGCGGTGTGGACGAACTGGCGCGCGGCGGGGGTGTTCACCCAGTGGTCCAGCGTGGAGAGGAGCGGGCCGGCGGCGGCGACGTGCGGCGCGGCGCTGGAGGCCTCGGCGCGGCGGCGGAGCGCCCAGGTCCACGGGTAGCCGCCCACGTCGAAGGTGGCCGTCACGCCGGAGCAGAGGTAGCTGCGGAAGAAGCGCTCGGGGCGGGCCTCCAGCACCCCCATGATGGAGTCGTACGGCATGCGGCCGCGGACGTCCTCGGCGTCGGGGCGGCCGTCGGCCCACCCGGTCTGCGAGTAGTGCACGTGCCCGTCCACCAGCCCGGGGACGATCCACTTCCCCCGCGCGTCGATCCGCTCCACGTCCGCGCCCACCGGGCAGTCGCCCACGCACTCGATCTTCCCGCCCCGCATCACCACCGTCGCGTTCGTCCTCGGCGCGGCGCCGGTGCCGTCGATCACCGTCGCTCCCGTCAGCGCGAACGCCGGCACCGGCGCGTCGCCCACGGAGCCGAAGGCGGTGGAGACGGCGATCTTCCACGACCCGTCCGGCTGCTTCACGAACACGCGCTCCGACACGCCGCGCTGGCTGCCGCCCTGCACCACGCGGTAGCGGTAGGTGCCGTAGACCACCCCCGGCGCCAGCGGCGTGACCTCCAGGTGCGTGGCCACCAGCGTGTCCGGCCACGAATCGGGGTTGCCGGACGCCAGCCCCGCGTATCCGTACTGCGCGCCGCCGGGGCCGGTGCGCGCCAGCCGCGGGCTCTGCAGGTAGGTGCGCAGGTACGCCGGCCGGTCGCGGCGGTGGATGGCGCCGATGTTCGCGCGGAACACCTCCAGCGCGGCCACGGAGTCGGCGGCGCGCTCCCGGGCGGACCAGCCCTGGGCGGCTCCGGGGAGGGCGGACGCGGCGAGGGCGGCGAGCGCGGCCGCCAGGGCGAACGGGCGCAGCATGGGGATTTCCGGCGTGCGGGGGATGCGGATACGGCGGGACGGGGAGACAGACTAGCGGCGGGCCGCCGCGCCGGTCAAATCGCCGGCGCGGGGCGGGCTCCGCGCACCCCGTAGCCATTGATCGGGAGGCGAAACTTCTTCGGTTTATCTACGGTACGGAAGGATGGCCGCCGCGCTCCCCCGCCCCGAGTGGCGGACGATCCGCCGCGACGGCTGGCGGCCATCCCTCCGGACGAGAGGACGGTTCCCGGACCATAGATCACCTCTCCTCACCGCGGCTCGCTGCCGCCTGGCGTCTCGTCGCCACACCACCGAGGACAACCAAGGAGCACCGCATGCCCCAGATCACGGGACTGAACGACTTTCCTTCCGGGCAGCCGGTCGACCCGGCCCTGCTCAACCAGAACTTCGACATCGTCGAGTCCGCCTTCAACACGTCGGCCGTCCGCACCGACAACGCCGCGACGCAGACGCTGGCGGGGCCGCTCGCCGCGCGGATCGTGGACCGCGGCGGCACCGTGTACAGCATCGAGCGGTGGGCCACCACGGCCACCCCGCCGGCGGACCTGCGCAACGCCATCCGCACCGCCATCCAGGAGATCCACGACGCGGGCGGCGGCGTGCTGTACTTCCCGGCGGGCACCTACGTGTGGGACTGCGGCGGATATCCCCCCGGCGTCCCGCTGCTCTCGGGGGTGACCGTCCGCGGGGCGGGTCCCGGGGCGACCATCTTCCGGCGCCCGGACACCGGCACCGGCCCCGGGTTCCTCACGCTGAACGGGCCCACCAACGTGGCCGTCGAGGGGATCACCTTCGACTTCCGCGGAGCGGTGGCGTTCTTCTCGGCGATCTTCGCGCGGGGCGAGCCGTGGACCGACGTCCGGATCCTGGACTGCGAGTTCAAGGACACCAACGAGACGCTCGGGACCCCGAACGACCGGCCCGACCGGTGGGCCGTGTCGCTGGCCAACGAGGTGGCGGGGCCCAGCGGATACCAGCACCGCCGGGTGTGGATCGAGCGCTGCACGGCGAACAACGGGATCCAGCTGACCGCCAACATGGGGACGGGGGTCCGCGGGCTGTGGATCACGGACTGCGTGATCACCGAGGCCGAGCAGAACGCGATCTCCATCCTCAGCACGAGCGGGGGGGTGGAGGCGGTGGTCGAGGACATCTGGATCACCAACTGCAGCATCATCAGGCCGCGCAACATCGGCATCGCCATCGGCCCCGACCGGCCGGCCCCCGACAACTACACCGCGCGCTTCCGCAACATCCACGTCCGGGGCGTGTCCATCCGGGGCACCACCGGGCGCTCGTTCAGCCACGGGATCTTCATCCGGGCCGGGAAGCTGGAGAACCGGGCGTTCACGCTCGAGGACATCTACGTCGAAGGCGATTCCCTGGCGCCGGAGTACCGCGCGCTCACCATCGTGGACGACATCGGGGACAATATCGCCGACAACGTCGAGCCACCGGCGTTCTTCGAGCAGTTCGCCATCCGCAGCTTCCGGACGTGGAAGGGCGAGCGCTCGGCCAGCATCCGCAACCTGCGCGACTCCGTGATCCAGGACCTGGAGGTGCGCGACGCGAGCGGGCTGGAGCTCAACGCCGGCTGCGCCAACGTCGACGTGGTGGGATACCGGCAGATCGGCGGCGGCACGGGGATCGTGGTCACCGAGTGCGGGCCGGTGCGGATCGAGCGGGCGAACGTGCGGAACACCACGGGCACCAACTCCGCCGGGCTCACCTGCGTCTCGAACGACGCGGCCAGGCCCGTGCGGGTGACCTCGCGCCACTCGGTGTTCACGGACGACCGCGCGACGGGGAAGACGCAGGACTTCGGGATCTTCTGGTTCGGGGCGGGCGCGTTCCCGTGCCGCCACGAGTTCGACGAGCTGGTGGGCAACGAGCTGGCGCCCACGAGCAACGTGCCCGCCACGGCGCTCCGGGAGTGCTACGGCGCGTCCACGCCGGCGCTCGCCTTCGCCGCGTTCCTCACCGGCTCGGCGTCCATGGCGGGCACCGCCGTCCCCGCCGGCGCCGCGGTCACCTTCACGGTCCCGGTGGTGGGGGCCACGAGCGACCACCCCGTGATCGGCTTCACGCACTCCAACCTGCTGAACGCGGTGTGGGACGTGACGGCGCGGGTGTCGTCGCCGGGGAACGTGGAGGTGAGGATCGAGAACCGGTCCGCCGCCGCCGCGTCCTTCTCGAACGCCGAGGGGCGGGTGTTCCTGGGCGTGCGGCGAACCTGAGGAACCAGCCCTGAGTCCTAAGTCCTGAGTGCTCAGTGCTCAGTGCTCAGTGCTTAGTCCCTGGTGCTTGGTTCTGGGAGCAACCATCACCTCGTCCGGTGCGTAGCGCGGTATCTGGGGCTCAGGATCGGGACACGGCAGTTCGGGTTAGCGTTCGGGCTCCGGGCGTCGTGCCGATCCGGTCCCCACGGGCCGGGGAGATGGGAAAAGGGGAGGGATGGCGGCGATTCGGCCGGCGTCCCTCCCCCGTTCGGCTTCGTGGACCGGCGGCGCTTAGAAGAGGCAGAGGCACTGGCCGTTGCTGCAGCGGCCCTCGATGCCGCCCTGCGCCCGGCACGACGCGTTGCATCCCGAGGGATTGCACGCCCGCGCCGCGTCTTCCCCGGCCGGCGCCGCCACCGCCTGCGTGGCGCCGAAGCCGAGCGAGGCCGCCGTCACGGCGGCCAGGGTCCAGCGGGTGATCGTGTTCTTCATCATCTTCATCCTCGTGAAACGACGACCGCGGCGCCGCATCCCCCTGCCGGCGGATGCGGCGCCGCGGAGCTTCGTCAGGTGATGTAGCAGATGCACTGGCCTTCGAAGCAGGCGCCGCTGGTCTGGCCCTGCGCCTTGCAGTTCGCCCGGCACTTGACCACGTCGCACACGGCGGCGTCCGCCGCCTCGGCGGGCGAGGCCAGCGCCTGCGTGGCGCCGAAGCCCATGGAGGCCGCCGCCACCGCGGCCAGGGTCCAGCGGGTGATCGCGTTCTTCATCCTGGGTCTCTCCTTGCGGATCGGTTCGTCCGGCGCGGTCACGCCGGAAGGAGGCAGTCGCGGAAGCGGCCGCCCACGCACACGCCGCGCGCTCCGGGGATCGCGCCCTCGCACTCCTGGTCGCCGCGCGGGGCCGCGGATCAGTCGACCCGGATCCGGCAGACGCAGGTGTCCAGGAAGCAGCTCCCCTCCCCGCCGCGGGACGCGCAGTAGGCCATGCACTCGAACTTGAGGCACGCCCGCGCCTCCGGGGCCTCCGCGGGCGCGGCCATCGCCTGCCGGACGCCGAAGCCGAGCGAGAGCGTCACGGCCGCGGGAAGAGCCAGGCGCGCGAGGGCGGGAATGCGAATCATCGGACGATCCTTTTTACGGGTGGGTGAGGCCGGGCGGCTCCGGAGAGGGCGCCCGAAAGCATTCCGCCGCCGCCCGCGGCGAGCGCGGGCGGCGGCGGACGGACGGATCACGGCGTTCCGATGTAGCAGCTGCACCCCCCGGCGCTGTTGCAGAAGCCCCCGAAGCCGCCGATGGCCTGACAGACGCGGTTGCACACCACCGGATCGCACGTCGGCGCGCGTGTCTCCGCCGGCGTGGGCGCCGCGACCGCCTGCGCGGCGCCGAACGAAAGACCCGCCGCCACCAGCCCCGCGTACACCGCGCGGGTGATTCCCTGATTCGGACGCATGGCCATCCCTCCTCTCGTGGGTTCGTTCCACCGCGGGAAGACGTGGTTCAGCCGGGTGCACCCTGGCATCGAGGTACGTCCGCAAAAGTGTTGCCGTGGCGCAAGTTGGCGCCTCGGAGCTTGCGCGGGGCGGGGTGGGCGGGTTACCTGCGGGGGGAGGATTCGGAGCGACGAAAACCAGGCGAACGGAGAGAGAAGCGTGAGCGTGAGCGAGAACAGCATGAGCGGCGGAGAGATGACCACCACCGCCTCCGGGCTTCAGTACCGGGACGAGCAGGTGGGGACGGGCGCCGAGGCCAAGCGCGGCGACCACGTCTCCGTGCACTACACGGGGACGCTGCAGGACGGCAAGAAGTTCGACAGCAGCCGCGACCGCGGAAAGCCGTTCGAGTTCGACTTGGGCGCCGGGATGGTGATCCGCGGATGGGACGAGGGCGTGGCCGGGATGAAGATCGGCGGCCGCCGCACCCTGGTGATCCCGCCGGACCTGGGCTACGGAGCGCGCGCCATCGGCCCCATCCCCCCCAACTCGACGCTCAACTTCGACGTCGAGCTGATCGGCATCCGGTAACCGGCGCGAAGAAGCGCTCGACGGGTGCGGGATGTCGATGGATGAAGACGAGGGCCCGCGGATGCGAATCCGCGGGCCCTCGTCTCATATTACGATCGTGATCCGGCGCTACCGTTCCGTCGATCCCAATCTCCCGACTCCTTCGCGTCGATCCTGATCCACCGGCTACTTCGCCGGCGGCTCGCGCATCTCCACGATGACGCGCTCGGTCTTGCCGCGGCCGAAGGTCTCGGGAGAGTACATCTCCTCCGCGCGCGGCGGGGGGACGATGAAGAGGCCGGGCGTGGTGGCGCGCGCCACGTACGAGTACGTGTGCACCCCCGCCTGCACCAGCGTGCTGAACGCCTCCGCGCGGTCGTCGCGCAGGTTCTGGTGCTCGAACCACGGACCCCACCACCAGCCGCGGTACTCCGCCCGCGGCGCCACGCCCCCCCGCCCCGGCGAGGCCGGCGGAGTGGGCGCGGCGCCGCGAAGCTCGGGGTTGATGGGCTCGAAGCCGGCGGGCATGGGATCGATCAGCGCCACGTGCACCCGCCGCGACGGCGCCGTCATCGTCACCGTCACCCGCACCCGCGCGCCCGCCCGCACCCGCCAGCGACCGTCCGCCCCCAGCACCACGTCCGACGAATCGTCCACCGCCTCGTAGCGGCGCTCCACCGCGAAGCCCGCCTGCATGGGCGTGACGTCCAGGTCGCGCGGGGCGTAGCGGAGTCCGGCGCGGTAGTACAGCCGCCCCGGCCCCTCCTTGCCGACGGTCACCGCATCCGGCTTCTGCTCCTGAACGACGCGCATGGGCACCGAGACCAGGCTGCGGTCCGTCGACCGCCCGTTGAACGGGTGCCCGCCCGCGAAGCGCTCGCCCAGCCAGACGCGCGCGACGAACTCCGGCGTCTCCGCCTCGTACGCGCGGAAGTAGCGGTCCAGCGCCAGCAGCACCCAGGAGTTCTCCTGCGTGTCGTTCCACCGCCCGCGCACCCGGTGCCCCAGCAGCCCGCGCACCGTCTTGGCGATCAGCGGGTTGTCGCGGTCGGCGGCGATCAGCGCCTCCAGCACCACCCCGTCCGTCCGCCGCTCCGAGTGCAGGAGAAGGTACTCGCCCTCCGTGTAGCGCGTGGCGAAGGTGGCGGTCGACGCCGTCTCCGTGGCGCGGCCGTTGACCACGCGCAGGAGCGAGTCGCGCTCCGCCCGCAATCCCGGCTTGTCCGCCGCGATGGAGAGGAGCCACCCCGCCACCTCCAGCGGGAGCGCCGCCCGGCGGTTCCGCACCGCCTCGGCCTGCCGGTCCGCCGGCTCCTGTGCCAGGTAGCGGCGGACGTCCGCCTGCACGTCGTCGCCCATGCGGTTGCGCACGTACAGCGCGTAGGCGTGCAGCGCGCGGCGCACGTCGTCCGGGTAGTCGGGATCGACGTTCCCCGGGACGGCGCGGAGGTAGCGAAGCGACGCGTCCCAGGTGCGCGGGGCGACGGTGTACCCCTTCTCCTTCGCGCGAGCGAGGGCGTGCGCCACGTGGATGCTCACGTACGGCCACGTCCGCCCGTCCGACCAGAACGACCATCCGCCGTCCGGCCGCTGGAGATCCGTGAGCCGGGCCAGGTCCTGCTGCACGAAGGCGCTCAGCTCCTCCGGCGGCGGCATCTCCTCCGCGCGGAAGGCGGTGAGCACGTCGCGCAGCGAGGCGATGGCCATCACCCGCGAGGCGATCTGCTCGGAGCACTCGTACGGGTAGCGCACCAGGTAGAGGAGCGCGTCCGTCAACTCCTGCAGCGCCGTGGACGACGTGGTCACCTCCAGCCCGCCGAACGCCGGGATGGCGTCCATCGGGACCATCAGCGGAAGCACCTCCGCGCTGTCGCCGGTGAGGCTCCCGTAGGTGGCGAACGCCTCCGCGGTGGCCGGCGTCCACACCGGGAGCGTGATCTCCGCCGCGTCGGCGCGGTCGCCGCTGGCGGCGGCGATCTGGAAGTACGCCGGCCCCGCGCGCACCGCCTCGGCCGCCAGCCGCACCTCCACGCGGTCGTTGGCCGGGATCGTCACCCGCTCGCCCGCCTCCACCATCGCCACGCCGGAGGCGCGCGCGGCCACGTCCACGGTCATCGGCGCGTCCGTCTGGTTCTGCACGACGACGGGGAGCTCGAAGCGGTCGCCGAAGTTCAGGAAGCGCGGCGCCGAGGGGCGCACCATCAGCGGCTGGCGGGCGGTGATGGCCGCCTCGCCCAGCCCGTAGCGGGTGCCGCCCTCCACCGCCACCGCCACCACGCGGTAGCGGGTGAGGTTGGAGGGAAGCTTGAAGGGGAGCCGCGCCCGCCCGTCCGCGTCCGTCCTCAGCACGGGGGAGAAGACGGCGAGCGGATCGAAGTTGGTGCGGACGGCGATGGGCGCCGGCGCCTGGCCCGGGGCCCGAGCCATCATTGGCGGCGGCGGAGGCGGCGGTGCCATGGGCGAGGGAGCGGAGTAGGACATCTCCGCCGCCACGCCGCCCGCCCTCCCGTTGGCGGTGAAGTCCTGCTCGTCGCCGAGCAGCTCGTCGCCGGAAAGGAGCACGATCCGCATCGGCGCGACGGCCGCCTCGCCGACGGCCACGCGCCGCCGGGCGGTCGCCCATCCCTCGAGCGCGAAAGTGACCTCCACCGTCCCGCGCGGCACGCCGGTGAGCCGGAAGCGGCCGGCGGCGTCCGTCCGCGTCCCCTCCCCCGCCCCGGCGACCGCCACCCGCACGCCGCCGATCGGCTGGCCGTTGCTGGCGTCGACCACGCGCCCCACCAGCGTCCCCGGCGCGGGCTCGAAGTCCGGCGCCTCCACCAGCACCATGGGGTGGATGCGGACGTCCTGCACCCCCGGCTGCCGCAGCGGGTGGAAGGTGCCCAGCGGATCGACCAGCCGGAAGCCGGTGAGCGCCAGCACCGCCTCGTCCACCACCACCAGCGCCACCTCGGCGCCGGCCGCGGGACGCCCGTCCGCGCCCACCACCCGCACCTCCACGGCCGCCTCGGAGTCCGGCTCCGCCGTCGAATCCGCCGGCACCGCCGTCACCTTCAGCGCCCGCGCGAGCGGCGGGACGGAGAGGGCGACGGCCCCGCTGGCGAAGTCCACCCCCCGGGCCAGCGGCGCCTCGCCCCGCGCGGTGGCGCCCACGGCGTCCACCTGCACGTGGACGTTCGGGACGTCGTCCTCGCCCAGCGGCACGCGGATGGTGACCGTGGAGCCGTCCGCGCGGAGCTCCTCCGCGCGCACCAGCCCGTTGCGGCGGATGGTGACCACGCCGCGCACGGGGTGAAAGGGAAGGCGCACCAGGATCCGCGCGGTGTCGCCCGGCGCGTACTGCTCGCGGTCGGGCGTCAGCTCCACCGTCCGCTCCTCCGCGCCGCCCATGCGGGGCATCTGGATCCCGTCACCCCACACCCAGAAGCGGAAGACGGTGCGCGTGGGCCGCCCGCGCGCGTCCGTGGTCACCGCCGTCACCTCGTACGATCCCCCCTCCACGCCGGGGAAGGCGCACTGCACCGGCTCCGGCCCGGACGCCACCTCGCACGCCGCGGAGTCCGCGGGCACCTCGCCCCACCGCCCGTCCACCTCGCGGTAGATGCGCCGCACGGCGCTCACCCTCACCGGCCGCCCGGCGACGGGCTTCCCGGCCAGGTCCACGACCACCAGGTCCATCTCCAGCGTGTCCCCCGGCTCCAGCCACGCGCGCTCCGTCCGCACTCCCACGTACACCTCGGCCGGGTGCACCAGCAGCGCCTGCGAGGCCGTCCACGTCTGGCGGTTGACGTCCGACACCGTGGCCGCGGCGGCCACGGTGTAGGCGCGCGGCGGGAGGGCGCCGTCGAAGTCGATGCGCACCGCGCTCCTCCCGGCGGCGTCCGTCTCCGACGTCCACGTCTGCCGGCGCACCTCGTCGCGCTGCCCCCCTTCCCACCACCCCCAGGAGCGGTGGTCGCCGAAGCGCCACTGGTCCCACCCCGGCGGCACGTAGTCTCCCGGGGTGGCCACCACGTCCCAGCGCACCGGCGCGCCGGGGAGCGCGCCCCCGGCGTAGTACGCCGCCTTCGCCGTGACCTCGGCCTCCGTGTCCACGAAGTAGGGGCCGGGGTCGGCGGCGGCGGTCACCGTGTACTCCGGCCGCCGGAACTCCTGCACCTGGAAGGCGTGCGTGAACTCGGCCTCCTGCCGGGCGGGGTCGGGAAAGCGGAGGGTGATGGACCCCACCCCCAGGTTGGCACCCTCGGGGATGGTGAACTCCGCGTCGAAGCCGCCCAGCGGCGACAGCCGCAGCGTCCCCGCGCCGATCTCGTTCTGGCGCGGATCGAGGACCGTGTAGGCGACGTCGGGGGCGTCGGGGAGGGCGGGGCGGGCGGACTCGCCGTTCTCCATCCGCCGCACCCATCCCTTGAAGCGCACCTTCTCGCCGGGGCGGTAGAGCCCGCGGTCGGTGAAGACGTACCAGAGCGCGCGCGTCCCCGGGTCGCGCCGCTGCCAGTAGGCGTATCCGCCGGGCCCCTGCTCGGGGAGGACGGCCACGTCGGCGCCGGCGCGCGCCACCAGGATGGCCGGGACGCCGGTCTGGGTCCGCGCCGCGGGGAGCGGAAGGGTGGCGATCCCCCGCGCGTCCGCCGTCCCGCGCGCGTCGAACGAGTGGATCTCCATCGTCGCGCCCGCCAGCGGCGACCCGTCCACCAGCGAGGCGGCCCACGCGGTCAGCTCCGCCGCGTCCGAGAACGCCGTCAGGCCGATGCGCGTGGACTGCACCCAGGTGTAGACGGCCTGGTCGCGCTCGCCCACGCCCCCCTCCACCGCCTCCACGGCCACCAGAACCTGGCCCAGCCCGCCGGTCAGCGCGGGGTCGAGCGCGATGCGGGTCTCGCGCAGGTCGCCCGGGGGGGCGTCCACCGTGACGACGCGGTCCGACACGGGCGTCCCCGGGAGCTTCGTCCGCGTGCCGTCGCGGGTGCGCCCGAGCCCGTGGAAGGCGGGCCAGTCGCCCGGCTCCACGCGGTGGATGCGCACGCGGAGGCGGGCGTGGTCGTGGCTGAAGACGGAGATCGCGCGCTCCGCCAGCGGATCGAGCACCACCATCCCCCCCGGCCCCTGCAGCCCCGCCTCCGGCTCGCCCACGTTGAAGTGGATCGGCGGGGTCGCGCCCAGCGTCTGGCCGAAGCGGTCGCGGAGCGCGGGGCTCAGCCGCACGGTGTAGCGCGTGTTGGGACTGCCGCGGCCGTAGACGACGATCCCCTGCCCCGCCGCGCGGATCTGGAGGCCGGGGAGCGCCGGCTCCACGCGCACCCACTCGTCGCGCCACGCCGCCGGGTCCACCGGGTTGCTGAGGGCGATGGACCACGCCTGCCCGGGGCGGCACGGGCCGCCGTACCCGCAGTCCGAGCGCACCACGCGGAGCGGTCCGTAGGTGCGGAAGGTCCACGTCTGCACCGCCTCCGTCCGCCGCGGCCCCTCCGCCGACGGGGTGCCGGGGCCCACGGCGACGTCGATCTCCGCGTTCAGCGGGAGCGGCGAGACGGGGCGGAAGGCGATCCACTTCCCCTCCTCGCCCGGCGCCGGCTTCACCGCGTCCGAGTCGGCGGCCAGCTCGGCGCGGGTGGCCAGGCGGATGGGGACGCGGACGTCGTTGGCCTCCACGGTGATGGTGCGCAGGACGGCGGCCGGGTCGATCCGCTGGTCGAAGAGCACCACCATCACCGGGGTGCGCTTCGCCGTGGCGCCGGGCCAGGGCGCGGCGCCGCGGGCGATGGGTGCCGGCGTGGCGAAGGTCCAGCGGACGGCCTGGGCCAGCGCGCCGCCGCCGGCCGCGCGCGTCCCGGCCGGCACCTCCACGGTGAACTCGGTGGCCATCGGGAGGCGGCCGCTGGGCTCGAAGCGCAGGGTGCGCACGTCGATCCACCGCCACCGCCCCGGCGCCGCCGGCGTCAGGCGCGCCGGCACCTCGCGCGCGGCCAGGTCGCCCACGGACCCCAGCGGCACCATCGGCTGCGAGAAGGCGATGGTGATCTCCGCGCCCAGCTCCACCTCGCCCTCCGGCGCGCGCCGCACCACCTGCACCGGCGCCGGTCCGGCCGTGACCGGGCGCGGGGGTGCGGATGCGCTGTCCGGCGGCGGGAAGGCGGCCAGGATCGTCCGCCCCGTGCGCGGCGCCGCGAGCGTCTGCGCGGGGAAGGCGAAGGAGTCCGAGGGCGCGGCGCTGGTCCGCAGCGGCCCCAGCCGGCTCAGCAGCCGCGCCGCGTCCAGCGCGGAGAGCGGGACGCCGGCGGCCACGGGCGCGCGCGCCACCGACTGCCCCGTCCCCGGGCTCAGCGAAAAGCGCAGGCCGCGCGGCTGGGGCCGGGTGGTGTCCGCGGGCTCGTCGGGCTCGTCGGCCGCCTGGTGGTGCGAGAAGAGCGGCGGGATGTTCACCGTGCGCTGCGCCTGGGCGCCGGCGGGGAGAAGCGCGGCGGCCGCGGCGAGGGCGGCGAGCAGGAAGCGGATGGGACGGGGCATGCGGCTCCGGGGCGTCGGCGGGCGGGAGCGGTCCGGGCGCGGAGGGCCGACGCTCCCCGCGCGCCACGCGCGGGGCTCCGGTCCGGACGATTCAGGGGACGTGGAACGGACGGGCGGGTCATCCCAGGAAGCGCGAGCGGACCTCCGGCGGCGGAAGCATGCACGCGTCCAGCCGGCCGAACATCCGGTAGCGGTTGCGGGCGAACAGGTCGTACGCGAAGTCGCGCAGGGGCCGCGGGACGATACGGAGCACGGACAGCAGCCTCCACGCGCCGCCCATCCCCCGCGCCACGCGCAGCGCGCCCGTCGAGCGCAGGTACGCGCGGCCGTCCTCCACCAGCACGAAGGTGTCGAGGTCGTCCGCCGGCAGCCCGTGCCGCCGCAGCAGCGCCTGCCCCACCTCCGACTGCAGCGCCGCGAAGCGGAAGCGCCCGTGCCTGTCGTTGCGCAGGATCAGCTGCACCGACTGGTTGCAGAACCCGCACACCCCGTCGTACAGCACGATCGGCGCGCTGGTCGCCTCGATCACGGTCGCTGCGTCGCTCATGAGCGGGAGATCGGGATTCGGGAGATGGTTCGCGTCGGATCACGATGAAGCCGTGGATCTCGAATCGCGCTGTCGATCTGGATCTGGACCTGCTCGACTCGGGATCGGATCGGATCGGATCGGATCGGACCGTATCGGACCGGATCGGACCGGCGGAGCAAGATAATGGGCGGATCCTCGTTGCGCCCGCAAATCGTCGCACGTGGAAGAGAACGGCCCGCCATCGGAGAATCTGACGAGGCACCGCCATCGATCCAGATCGATCCGTATCTCCCGCTCCGCCGTTACGATCCGAGGCCGCATCGTATTCCGGCGGATGGCGGAACGGGATCGAAGAACGTCTCTCCAACACTCCCGGCGGCCCGCGTGTCGTATCCTCCACAACAGACCAGCAGACGACGAGCGGAGCCCGGGGCGTCGGGGGCGGGGAGCGGGGGATGGTGCCCCGGGACCGGCGGGGGACGGGCGGTCGCGCGCCCTCAAGCCGATGCGCGGCATGGAGTTCGGCCGGCGGACGGACGCGACTCGCCCGGTACGGCGCGTCCGGCCCCCCACTGGCGAACGACCGTTCGAACGTGTTAGATTAGGGGCTGTCAATTCAGCCGTAAGATCAAAGCGGGCAACGAGATGCACCTCCCGCCCAGATCGTCCGCCGCGTCCTCCGGGCGCGGGCGGAGCTTCAGGAGCGCGTCCGACCCCATGGACGCGCCGGATCAACCGTTTTCACAGCGGATCCACTACATGAATCTCTCCAGGCACCACGCGCGCGGCATCCTGTCCGGCGTCCTCCTCGCGGGGACCGTGGCGGGCGCGGCGTCGGCTCAGAACGGCACCGGGCTGGGCGTCGACACCGCCGCGTTCGACCGCTCCGTCCGTCCCCAGGACGACTTCTACCAGTTCGTCAACGGCGGCTGGCTGCGCAACACGCAGATCCCCGCCGACCGCGCCGGGATCGGCGCCTTCATCCAGCTCCGCGACCAGAGCGAGGAGGCCCTGCGCGTGATCGTGGAGGAGGCCGCCGCCGCGTCCAACCGCGCGGCCGGCTCGGACGCCCAGAAGGTGGGCGACCTGTACCGCAGCTTCATGGACAGCGCGGCCATCGAGCGCGCCGGCATCCAGCCCCTCCAGAGCGAGCTGACCCGCATCCGCGGCATCTCCAGCAAGTCGCAGCTCCCCGCGTTCTTCGCGGCCAACGCCCGCATGGGGATCGGCTCGCCCGTCTCCTTCTTCGTGGGAGCGGACCAGAAGAACTCGCAGCAGTACACCGTCTACCTGTCGCAGTCCGGCCTGGGCCTTCCCGACCGCGACTACTACCTGCAGGACAACGCGCGCTTCCAGGCGATCCGCACCGCCTACACCACGTACATGGAGACCCTGCTGCGCCTGGCCGGCGAGCAGGACCCCGCGGGGAAGGCGCGCGCCGTGCTGGCGTTCGAGACCGAGGTCGCCCGGCGCCAGTGGGACCGCACCCGCAACCGCGACCGCAACGCCACCTACAACCAGATGGCGCTGACGCAGCTGCGCACGCAGGCCCCCGGCTTCGACTGGGCCGCGTGGATGCGGGCCGGCGGCGTGAACGTGCAGAACGTGGTGGTGCGCCAGCCCAGCTACCTGCCGGCCATCGACTCCCTGCTGGCCGCCACCGACCTGGGCACCATCAAGTCGTACGCGGCCGTGCGCCTGCTGGACTCCACGTCGCCGTACCTGAGCCGCGCCTTCGTGGACGCCAACTTCAACTTCCGCGGCCGCGCGCTCTCCGGCCTGCAGGAGAACCGGCCCCGCTGGAAGCGCGGGATCGGCGTGGTGGAGGGGACGCTGGGCGAGATGGTGGGCGAGATGTACGTGGCGCGGCACTTCCGCCCCGAGCAGAAGGCCCGCATGGAGCAGCTGGTGCGCAACCTGATCGCCGCGTACCGCCAGGGGATCGACAACCTGGAGTGGATGACGCCCGCCACCCGCGCCCAGGCGCAGGACAAGCTGGCCAAGTTCACCGTCAAGATCGGCTACCCCGACCAGTGGCGTGACTACTCGGCCGTCGACATCCGCTCGAACGACCTGGTGGGCAACCTGCGCCGCGCCGGCGAGTTCGAGTACGCCCGGATGATCGGCCGCCTGGGCAAGCCGGTGGACCGCACCGAGTGGGGGATGACGCCCCAGACGGTGAACGCCTACTACAACTCGGTCAACAACGAGATCGTCTTCCCCGCGGCCATCCTGCGCCCGCCCTTCTTCAACCCCGAGGCGGACGACGCGGTCAACTACGGGGCCATCGGCGCCGTGATCGGCCACGAGATCAGCCACGGCTTCGACGACCAGGGCCGCAAGTCGGACGGCGAGGGGAACCTGCGCGACTGGTGGAGCGCCGAGGACGCCGCCGCCTTCGAGCAGCGCGCCAACGCGCTGGTGGCCCAGTACGGCGCCTTCACGCCGCTGGAGGGCGCCACGGTGAACGGCCGGCTCACGCTGGGCGAGAACATCGGCGACCTTTCCGGGCTGGCCGTGGCGTACCGCGCCTACAAGCTGTCGCTGAACGGCAGGGAAGCCCCGGTGATCGACGGCTTCACCGGCGACCAGCGCTTCTTCCTGGGGTGGGCGCAGGTGTGGCGCAGCAAGGCGCGCGACGAGGCGCTCCGCCAGCAGCTCCTCACCGACTCGCACTCGCCGGGGATGTACCGCACCAACGGGGTGCTGGTGAACATGCGCGAGTTCTACGAGGCGTTCGGCGTCAAGGAGGGCGACAAGATGTACAAGCCCGAGGCCCAGCGCGTGAAGATCTGGTAACCACCGGATCGGCACGATGACGGACGGCCCGGACCGCGATTCAGCGGTCCGGGCCGTTTCTCGTTCTCCGCAGCGGCCGGTCCGGCCGGCGGCTCCCCGCCACGCGCGTCTCCATCCGGGCCGTGTCCGGCCGCGAAAGGGATCGGCCGCCGTTTGCGCGGACCACCGCCCCCATCGTACACTCCCGTGTGGTGATCTCTCTTCCTCTTCCCCCACACTCCGCGACCGACGCCATGACACGCTCCCCCATCATCCCCCGCGCGCTCCTGCTGCTGGCCCTGGCCGCCGTCCCGGCCTGCGCGCCCGCCGTCGCCTCCCCATCGGCCCCCGCGCCCGCCGCGGGCGAGAGGCGGGTGGCGGACCGCCTGTACTTCGGACGCGACATCCCCGGCGGCGGATCGGTGTCGGACGAGGCGTGGAACGCGTTCCTGCGCGACGTGGTGACGCCGCGCTTCCCGGCCGGCCTCACCGTCTGGCGCGCGGACGGTCAGTGGCGCGAGGAGTCGGGCACCATCGTGCGCGAGCCGAGCTTCGTGATGGAGCTGTTCCACGCCGGCGACGCCCGCGCCGACGCCGCCGTCCGCGAGATCGTCTCCGAATACCGTCGGCGGTTCGGGCAGGACGCCGTCCTGCGCGTGACTGAAACCGTGCGCGTCACCCTCTGACGCCACCGCGACGGCGACGAGGGGGAGGACGGTGGAGGGCCGGTGCGTCAGGGGACGTGGGCCACTGCGGGCTGGGGATGACGCCCCGAGGCCCAGCGCGTGAAGATCTGGTAGCCACCGGATCGGCATGACGAAAGAACGGCCCGGACCGCGATTCAGCGGTCCGGGCCGTTTCTCGTTCGGGATCTCCATCCGCAGCGCTCGCAGCGTCCCTATCGCTTCTCGTCCCCCGCCGTCTGCTCGCGGTACTCGCGCACCGCCGTCACGGCGAGGAAAGCGGTGAGGAAGACGAGCCAGAGATCGAACCACCGGGGAAACTCCCCCACCCGGATGCAGAAGGGGATGGCGATCGCCTGCAGCAGCTTCAGCACGAGCTTCAGCATCGCGGTGCGGCGGTGTTTCCGGTGCGTGGCCACGCGGTCCGTCGCCGTCGGAGATTCTACTGGAACGACCACTTCACCACCTCCAGCCGCGCGATCCGCCCGTCCACGTCCGCGATGCGAACGCGGCTCCCCTCCTTGACCGGACCGAGGATCTCCCCGTATCCCCGCTCCTCGACCGCGGAGTTGAGGTGGTAGCGATGGCGCTGGCCGCCGCCCGATACCGTCCACTCCTCGTCCCCGTGCCCGTCCCGTCGTCCCGGCACGTACCGCGTGACGACGCCCTCCACCAGGACGTACTCGCCCGCGTCGAGCCTGCGGCGGAACTCCGCGTCGCCCTTCATCTCGGCGTAGCTGCCGCAGGTGGCCAGCAGGGAGACCGCCGCGACCGCCGCTCCCATCCATCGCACGGAGCGGAGTTCGGCGCGGTCCCGCGCGAAGAGGCGCGTGTCGAAGACGAACGCCAGGCCCAGGACGATGCAGAGCGCCCCCACGGCCAGCGCGGGCATGAAGGAGACCCGCTCCTCCAGGCGAACGTCGTAGACGACCTGATACGATTGCAGATACACGGTGTCCGCGGAGCTACGGGTGTGGAACGAGCGGGAGAATCGCCCGGCCGATCGGGAGACAGGCGAAGAACGCTCTATTCGAATGAACCGGTCGCGAGCTCCAGACGCGCGATCCGGCCGTCGACCTCGAGGATGCGGACGCGGCTGCCCTCGCGGACCGGGCCCAGCGCCGCCCCGTCTTCCCGCTCCACCACCCGGGTGCGGAGCGCGTAGCGATAGGCCACCCCGTCGCTCTCCACGATCCACTCCTCGTGCCGCCCCTGCCGGTTCCCCGGCCAGTACCGGGTGACGACGCCTTCCACCACGGCGTAGCCGCCGCTGTCGAGCCCGCGGCGGGACGCGGCATCCTCACGCACGGTCACCCAGTTCTCGTATCCGCCCCACAGCGAGATCGCCAGCATCATCGCTCCCAGGAAACGCAGGTTGCCCAGCCCCTCCCGGTTCCGCGCCACGAACGTGCCGATGAGGATGGCCAGGCCGATGCCCCCGAAGAACACCGGAACGGCCACCACGGACCAGGAGGGGACCTGGTCCTCCAGGCGGGCGTCGTAGATGAGCTGGTAGGCCGGGAGATACGACACGGTGGGAGATTTCACCTCCGCGGAGGAGACGACTGCAACCCGACGTGGAGACGCGCCGAACGCGTCCGATGTTTCAGCCCGCCCGCTCGCTCGGGCGCGGCTCTACTGCCAGAGCTCCTCGATCGCGGTCGATCCGTCCCGCTTCACGCGGATCACGGCGTCCCCTCCCACCCAGTCTCCACCCGGATAGAACGTTACGATGTAATCCTCACCTTCCCGCCGCACGCCCTGCACCTTCACGGGGATCCCGGGCGCCTCCCGCTCGTACTCGACCGTGGCGATCCTGACCGCCCGAGCGCTGTCTCTCGCCAGCGCCTCCGACTCCTGGCTCGCCAGAACCGCGTCCGAGCCCCGCTCCGGAGCGCACCCCTGCGCGACCAGAAACGACATCCCCAGACAGGCACATGCGGCATACCGATAAGGAACGCCCAGCCCAAGCATCACGTGACTCCTCAGTACGGGAACGGGATTGAGGCTCGCAGTCGTAGCCATTCGTCCGGATTCAGATCGCCAAGAACCTCATGGATGACCAATCGTAGGTCACGATTTCCGCGACTCCCCGGCTCCTGTCTTCTGCGGTCGGCGCTCTCATCGTTCGGGTGTGTTTCGTGATGAGCACGTAATCGCGTTCGAAGGCATCCAGGCACTCGCGCCGCACCACCCGCGAAAATCCCTTTTTGACGCACCTTACGAGTATCTCGTCGAGTGCGTCTCCAAGCCCTCCATTCCCGTACCGGCGCGCATCTCCCGAACGGTTGGAGGAGTGAAGCCACTGGTGCTCCGGGGTGAGCGGCTGGGCGGACACGGCCAGCACCGTTTCCACAATTTCCGCGCTGCATTCCACCGGTTTCGGAAGAGCGGCCAGCCAGCCGGCGGCACTGCCGACATCCAGCAGGGCTCCCTCGGATTTCACCATGATCTCGGAACCGGCAAAGCTACCCTGGTCAGGCGGCGCAATCGCATCCAGCACAAAGATCGCCAGCCGCGCCGCGCAGAGATCGCCATTGAGTTTTTCCATTGCTCCTTGTCGGGGGTCATCGTGGCTTTGCCCTGGTCATCGTCAGCATCTCACCAGAGGGCCAGGCTGGTGAAGATAGCAAATCCATCCTCACAGAATATCTGTCCCTGTGCATTGCGCTCGCCATACTTCACTGTCTGCAGGTAACCGCGGTAAAGCCTGTACTCAGCCCCAAAAACCGAGCGCACATCGGTCCTCGCCCACAGATGCCACATCCCCGCGAACGTCATCTCGGGTGCAAAGTGCTTGATCTCGTTGGGGCAGCCTACGAACTCGGGATCCGCGCCAATGCCGAAGTAGACCATAGGCCGTCCTTCTGGATTGCCTAGCTGCGTCATGAATGGGATGACGATCATCGACGATTGCTGGTCTGACCGGGCCATCACCTCCTTCAGGGCGTCGTTGCTGGCCGTTGAGATTTTTGCCTTTGCGACCAATCCCTGCAGAACGATGCTGCCACCGTCAGCTCCGCAAGCTCTCCTGATCGTCTCATCCGTCCACGTTAACGAGCCCTCGGAACGCTGCTCCGTCAACTCGGCAATGCATTCCTCAATGGTCGGATCCAAACCCAAGGGATCCCTCTGGTTCACCGGATCGTTCCCCACATAGGCGTATGTGTTGATCCCACCCTCCAGCCCGATCGGGTCCTCGCTGACAAAGCGGTTCGTGACCGGGTCGTACCAGCGGTTGCGGACGTAGTAGAGGCCGGTGATGGGGTCCAGTTCGCGGGCCATGTAGCGCAACGGCTGCTGCACGTTCTCCGTCACGGCCGCCATCTCGCCCCACGGATCGTAGCTGTACTCGTTGACAACCTGGTTGGCGGCGTTGAAAAGGCCCTTCACGTGGCCCGGCAGCTCCATGGCGTAGTAGTAGACGTTCCCGGACGCATCTTTCATGCTGTGCGGCTGGTCGATTCCCGGGTAGTGCGCGTACTCGCGGATCAGCGCGCCGCTCCCACTGATCTCCATCAGCAGGTCGTCGCCGTCGTAGACGGAGTAGGTGCTGCTCCCGCCTGTGGTGCGCCTCACCCGCTGCCCGAAGCCGTTGTAGCCGTAGGCCACCGTCACGCCATTGGTGCTCACGCTGGCGAGCTGTCCCAGCGTGTTCCAGGTGAGCGTCTGATTGTAGCTCGCGTTGGACTTGCGCGTCAGGTTTCCCTCCGCGTCGTACTCGAAGGTGTAGCCCCGGAAGGTCTGATAGCGGTTGCTGCTCGGCTGCAGCGTGGCGCCCGCGTTGGCGCGGTTGCCCACGGCGTCGTAGGCATAGGCCGTGGAATCCGTCCGGACCCACTGGCTGGGGCGGTGGCACGTGGAAAGCTGCATGGGGTCCTCGCAGACCAGATCCCCCTCCATCTTGATGTAGCCGGCCGAGGAGGTGAGCTGGCCCATGGCGTCGTAGCCGTAGCGCCGTTGCGACAGCTCCGCGGCGTCGTCGCGCGCGAGCAGCTCGTCCAGGGGGCCCCAGTGGTAGCGCGCGCCCAGCTTGCTGTCCAGCGCGACCACGCTCCACCGCGCCCGCGACGGCAGGTGGTTGCCCCAGTACTCGAAGGTGGCGACCGGGCCCGGCGCCGTGCCGGTCCGGAGCCTGATCGTATCCGGCTGGCCGGCGTCGTTGTAGCTCAGTTTGGACCACTGGCCGAAGGTCTGGATCTCCGACAGCTGCAGCGCGTTGTCGTACCGGTACTCGATCCGCCCCGGGGTTCCGCCCGGCCGGCCATAGTAGAGCTGCGAGCGCGGCCCCTCGGAGAGCCAGTAGGAGACGCGGCTGAACGTGCCGTTGGGCACGCCGGCCAGCACCGCCTTCTCCTGCACCAGGCGGCCGCGCCGGTCGAACTTCACCGTGTCGGTGCTCACGGCGTTGCTGGCCGAGACCCACCGTCCCTCCTCGCCGTACTCGTAGGCCGTGGTCGCGCCGTCGGCGGTGCGCGTCCGCACGCGGCCCACGGAGTCGTGCGTGAAGGTGGTGCTCAGGCCGCGCCGGTCCGTGGCGCGCACCGTGTTGCCACGCAGGTCGTACCCGTAGCTGGTGGACAGGCCGCCCGGATGCACCCGCGACTGCAGCCACCCCAGCGCATTGCGGTTGAAGACGTACGCCTTCCCCGCCGCGTCGGTGACCCGCCAGAGGAAGCTCCCCTGGTAGGCGAACCGGGTGGTGCCCGACGGGTCCACCACCGCGGTGTCGCGGTTCAGGATGTCGTAGCGGTGCTGCACCGTCCCCGCCAGGGTCGTCACGCTGGCGGTTCGGCCGTAGACGTCGGAGGTGAAGTCGGTGCTCCGCAAGGTCCCGCTGGCGTCGGTGTCGCGCACCTGGCGTAGGTTGCGGAAGCCGGCGCTGTCGTAGCTCAGGTCCGTGCGGCGGCCGGAGGGGTCCCTCACCCACTCCGTCCGCCAGTCCGCCCTGTAGCCGAACCGGGTGGTGTGCCCGCCGCTGCTGACCGAGTCCAGCTGCCCCTGGAGGCCGTAGAAGTACGTCGACGAGAGCCCGCCGCGGGTGACGTACTGGGGGAGGTCGAACGGCCCGTACTGGATCGTCGTCTCCACCACGCGGGGCGGCGGGGGGTTGTCGGGCTGGATCCCCTGGACGATCTCGGGCTCGCCCTCCCGCTCCACGATCCGCGAGGGGCTGGGCCGGCTGTCCAGGTAGTGGTCGCCGTACTGGTACTCCGTGGACGCGCCCGTCGGCAGGTGTACCGAGGTGGGCTGCCCGTGGCGGTTGCGGAAGATCAGCGTGGTGTCGCCCAGCGCGTCCTCCACCCGCGTGGGGAGAAGGAAGCGGTCGAACGCCAGCCGGGTGGCCATCCCCTTCGGATCCGTGATCCTCGCGCGGAGGGCGAGCGTGTCCACGCGGGGCGCGGGGGTGGCCGCGGTCCCGGTTCCCGGCGGCGGGAGGAGCGCGCTCTCCCACCCGGCGTAGCGGATCACCGGCCGCTGCGCGCCCACGCCCTCGACCGCCACCGACGCCAGCGTGTCGGCCACCAGGAACCCGGCCGAGTCGTAGGCGAAGCCGTAGGTGCCGCCGTTGCGGTCCGTGCGCGTCCGCATGCGATCGAAGGTTCCGTACGCGCCCTGGAACTCGGCGACGCCGTCCGGCGCCACGATCCGGGAGATCTTCTCCCCGTCGTACCAGAAGGTGGAGGCGCGTCCGCCCGGAGTGACGATGGTGGCGAGCGAGTTCCCGTAGTGGTAGGTGAAGGTCACCTCCTTCCCCGCCGGGTCCACGATGCGCGACGGCACCCGGTACAGCCCGTCCGCCGTCATCGTCCAGTGGTACGTGGTCCTCCGCCCGAAGCGGTCCTCCACGTGCTTGATGTAGCCGTCCTGCGAGAACACCGCCTTCGTCCCGTCCGGCCAGCGCCGCTCGTACAGCGAGTCGGGGCGGGTCAGCTCGCTCCACTCGCCCTCCGGCCGCTGGAACATCACGGCGCTGGTGCGGGCGAAGAAGGCGGCCGTCCCGTCGCCGTTGCTCACCATGGCGCTGTCGCCGCGGAAGTAGAGGCGCTGGAGGCCGGCGATCCACCAGCCGTGGCCCAGGCGGCTCCGCCGCTCGTTCAGGTGGAGCACGCGCACCGCGCGGGGCGCCGACTGCCTGACCACCGTGCGCCCGGGAAGGTCCCAGTAGGTGCGCAGCACCACCCGGAAGGTGTAGGCGCCGGTGGGGAGCGTGGGCGCGAACCAGTACGCCGCCATGCGGTTGCTCCCCTTCGACGCCCCGTAGAACCGCTCCGGCGAGGCCACGGCCCCGGCGGCGTCGAGCACCTGGATGGACATCCGGGTGGGCGCCACGAGGGAGCGGTCGATCCCGTCCACCTGGATCATCGAGCGGGCCTGCGCCTGCGCGCCGTTGTAGACCAGCGCCACGGAGCGGGGCGCGTCCAGGCTCACGTACGCCGGAGTCGCGTATGCCGCCGAGGCGTCGAAGGGAGAGACGGTGCGCACGCCGTCGGTGTAGGGATCGAGCCCCACCTCCGGCACGGCGAAGGAGTCCGGCGGGGGCGGCACCACGTACCGGTACCTCCCCGTGTTCCCCGCGCACACCCCCTCCACGTCGCAGATGGTCACCTCCAGCGTGTTGTCCCCGAGCGACAGGCTCAGCCCCAGGTCCACGGAGAAGCTCTCGCCGGGGGCGGCCCCGCCGCTCTGGATGACCACGCCGTTCAGCTTCGCCACGAACGAGGCCGGGCTGATCCCCGTCTCGTCCTGCACGCTCACCGTCACCGCCATGGCCGGCGACTCGTAGGTGCCAGCGTACGGGCTGAGGGTGATGAAGGGTTCCTGGTTGACGCACGGCGGGTTCAGCTCCCGGCACGTCCCGGCCTGCGCCGCCGCCTCTTCCGCGCGGAGCCCTCCGACGCACAGAGCGAGGGCCGCGGCCGCACCGAGGGTGGGGAGCGTTCTCATCATCGGGGACCGGCCAGGCAGGAGGCGGGAGCGGCGGAAGGAATGGAGAAGTATCAAAGCTCCCGAAAAGAATGCCAAGAGGCTACATCGTCACAATTCATCTCCCCTCGTCGCAGCTTCCAGGCATGATCGCGCGATCGATGCGGGCACACCTCCGAAGGGACCGTCATTCTCGGACGACGTGGAAGGAATGCAGAAAAGCACGCCAAATGAGCTTAAGAGGACGTGCCGTCCCGCGCGATCAATCGCGCCGGTCAGCGCACGCGCTGCCGCGCCTCCTCCAGCTGCGCGGGGCTGCCGATGTCGATCCAGGTGTGGGCGTCCACGCGGAAGGGGAGGATGGCTTCGCCCTCGCCGGCCAGGCGGAGGTACGGATCGAGGATGGAGAACGCGCCGCGCTCGGTGAGCCGGTCGAAGATGCGCGGCGAGATCACGTGCACCCCGCCGAACGCCAGCTTCCGCACCTCCCCCACCGCGTCCCGGACGCGGAGATCGAGATCCTTCTTCGCGTCCATCCTTCCGAGCAGCCCGCGGTCGTCGAAGAGGAGGTGGCGGCTGGTGGGGCGATCCATCACCGCCAGCGTGGCCAGGGCGCCGCCGGCGACGTGCGCGTCGTACATCTCCCGAAGGGGGATCTCCGTCAGCACGTCCGCGTTGTGGAGGAAGAAGGGCGCGTCGCGGCGGAAGCGCGGCTCCGCGTGCGCCAGCGCGCCCCCCGTCTCCAGCGGCGCATCCCCCGGCTCCCGCGACACTTCCCACGCCACCCCGAAGCCGTCGCGCCCCGCCAGGAAGGCCTCGATCTGGTCGGCGAGGTAGTGCGTGTTGACGATCAGCCGGTCGGCGCCGGCGTCGATCAGCCGGCGCGCCACGCGCTCCAGCATGGGGACGCCGCCCACGTCGATCAGCGCCTTGGGCGTGTGGTCGGTGAGCGGCCGCAGCCGGGTCCCCAGCCCCGCCGCCAGGATCAGCGCGTCCACCGCGCCTCCGTCCGATCCGGATCGGGCGACGTGGGGGCGGCGAGGCACGGAAGCCGCCCCCGCGTCCCGCGAAGGCGGCCCTCCCCACGTCCCGGCCGCGGATCGATCCGCACGCCGACGATCCGCATCCCCCGTCCGCTCCCCCTCGCGGCGCCCAGCGTCACGACGCCCCCGCCGCGGCGCCCACGGCTTCCGTCTCCACGGCGGCGGGCTCCACCGGGGCGCGGTTGGCGGGCCAGTGCGCCTCCTCGCGGTGCGTGACGGCGACGTTGACGGAGGGGAACTGCCGGCGCAGGTGGTCCGCCAGCCGGTTGGCGAAGTAGACCGAGCGGTGCTGGCCGCCGGTGCACCCGAACCACGCGTTCAGCGAGGTGAAGCCGCGGGTGAGGTAGACGCCCACCTGCGCCTCCACCAGCCCCTTCACGTGGCCCCAGAACTCCTCCACCTCCGGCATCTGCGCCAGGAACTCGACGACCGGGTCGTCGCACCCGCACAGGTCCGTGTACTCGGCGTAGCGCCCCGGGTTGTGGATGGCGCGGCAGTCGAAGACGTAGCCGCCGCCGTGCGCGCCGCCGTCCTCCGGGTAGCCGCGCTTGTAGCTGAAGCTCCCCACCTGCACCGTCAGCCCCGGGAGCGCCTTCGGCTGCGACTTGCGCAGGCTGGTGGAGGCGCAGATGCGCTCGAAGACGGCGCGCAGCTCCGGGAGCTCCAGCGGGACGAACCCCGTCTCCAGGATGCGCTCCACGTTGCGGATGGCCTGCGGCACGCTCTGCAGGAAGCGCGGCTTGCGCTCGAAGAAGCCGCGGTAGCCGTACGCGCCCATCGCCTGCATGATGCGCACGAGCACGTAGCCGCGGAAGTGCTGGCGGAAGCGCGCCCGGTCGATGCGCGGGAGGAGCGTCTCCAGCGAGTCCAGGTAGTGCTCCAGCAGCTCCTCGCGGAGCGCCTCGGGGATGGCGGCCTTGGGGTCGTACAGCAGCGACGCCACGTCGTACTGCAGCGCCCCGCGCCGGCCGCCCTGGTAGTCGATGAACCAGGGCTCCCCGTCGCGCAGCATCACGTTGCGGCTCTGGAAGTCGCGGTAGAGGAAGTGCCGCGTGTCGGCGCCCAGCAGGAAGGTGGCGAAGCGGCGGAAGTCCTTCTCCAGCCGTGCCTCGTTGAACGGGACGTGCGCCAGCTTGAGGAAGTGGTACTTGAAGTAGTTCAGGTCCCACAGGATCGACTGCCGGTCGAACGCCGCGCGCGGGTACGCCACCGAGTAGTCGACGACCTTGCCGCCCTCCACCTGGAAGCGCGGAAGGATCTCCACCACGCGCCGATAGACGGGGATCATCTCCGCGGGAAACTCGGCGCCCGGCTCCTCCTTGCGCGCGGCGGTCACCGCGTCGAAGAGGGTGGTCTCGCCCAGGTCCTCCTCCAGGTACGCCCCCACCTTCTCGTCGGCGGCGTAGATCTCCGGCACCGGGAGATGGACGGAGCGGAACGACTCGGTGAACGAGAGGAAGGCGCGGTTCTCCTCGCGGTCCGGCCCCACCACGCCGATGGCCGTCTCGTACTGGTCGCCCACCAGGCGATACATCTGCCGCTGCGAGCCATCCCCTTCCAGCGGGAGGATGGTGGCGGGGTTCTTCCCGAACCTCTGCCGGAAGAGGCGGCGAAAGATCTGCTGCACGGCCACCCTTTGTCGAACGTACCGAAGCGAAACGGGGACAGTATCATACCCATGCAACGCCGGTGCCGCATCAACCTCGCGCCGGGGCCGCAGCTGCTGGGTGGTGGTACGAGCCCGGCCGGCGTTCAGTTCGGGTATTGATTTTTGTTCGCAGAGCGAACAGTATGTGACACTGTCGACCCGAATCGACCATAACTTGGCCATCCGCTGGTTTTAGCGTTTCCCCAATAAGTCCCCTCGCAACAACTCCTGGAGAGTCTATGAACCGCACCGTTACGTATGCCGTAATTGGTGGTGGAGTTGCCGGCAACTATGCTGCATGGCGGCTCGCCCGCGCGAACAGGCCCGATGTTCATCTCTTCGAAAAATCCCTCATATCGGGGGGACGGCTCCTTACCGCCGAAGTGCCGGGAATGCCCTTTCGCGCGGAGTTGGGGGGGATGCGGTATACGGATCGCCACATCTTCGTCAAGCACGTAATCCAAGAGTTGAAGCTGCCCACGAAGCCGTTTGAGTTCAATCGCAAGCTCATGTACCTGCGCGGTACGCATTGCACCGCGGGAGAGACTTCATCGTATCAGCTAGGTGTGGGGGAAACCGGGAAAAGCTGCGACCTCCTGATGAAGCACGGGATCAAGAGCGCGTTGAGCGAGGTCAACTTCGAGCAAGGAAAAGGGGAGCTTCTCGCGCTCGGAGAACTTGCGCTCATCGAAGAGATCAGGCAAATCGAAGAAGAGCTTCGGAAGCTGCGTGCCGGCGAGCCTCTCACGATCAAGCTGCTCACGCCGCGACAATGGGAGATCTTGAAGCGGTTCGGCTCCCTTCACAACGCCTGGCTTTACGATCTCGGCTTCTGGAACCTCCTGCAGCACTACCTGAGCAGCGAGGGGTTTCTCTCCGTGCACGACGGCCTCGGTTACGAGTCCATCATTGCGAACTGGAACGCCGCCGAGGCGATCGAATGGTTTCTGCGTGACTTCGACGTGCCCTACCACACGATCGAAACCGGGATGCAGACAATTCCGACGGCTCTGCAATACGAGTTCACTGAGATGCGGCCAGAGTGCTGGCATGCGCTTCACCAACTGGTTGCAATCGAAAGACTGGACCAAAGGACCGCGGACGGCACTTCCCGATTGAGACTTCACTTCAAGCGCTACGTCGAAGACGAAGGCACGTCGCCGGATGAGTGGGATTTTGAGGAGGAGATGTTCGATGCCGATTACGTCATCCTGGCACTCCCGGCCGACGCAGTGCGAGAGATTGTGTTCCGGAACCTTGACGGTCGCGAATTCAGGAGATCGTCGTGGGAGGCACCCGCCCTGCCCAATGAGCTGCAAGGGCTGCGATTCGTGACAGCACAACGGCTTTTCAAGCTGTTCCTAGGCTACGACCGCGCGTGGTGGCACGACTTGCGGGGTATCGGGAGCCGCTCCGGCATCAGCATCACCGACCTCCCCATCAGACAGGTGTATTACTGGGGTTCGGACAAGGCATATGAGACCACCCAGAAGGGAATGCTGATGGCGAGCTACAGCGACTCTCATTACGTCGACTTTTGGACGCCCCTGCACCGCAGGAAAGGAAAAGAGCCGTACTGCGACGCGAGGTTACGAGAATCCCTGAGCGAGTCACAGCGCGAGGTTCTCTCCGCATGGGGGGTTACCGAGAACATGGTGATGAAGGCGCACCGGCAAGTAAAGAAGCTACACCCGGAGCTGAGTCAGAGCGACTCCATTCCCGATCCCGTCATCGCGTTGGCAAAGGAGTGGCCGAACGGCTGGCATACGTGGAATGTTCACGCCAAGCCCTGGGAGGTCAGCCAGCAGCTTGTGCGCCCGTTCGGCGAGACGGCGTTGTACATTGCCGGGGAGTCGCTATCCAGAGAGCAGGGGTGGGTGGAAGGGGCGCTACGCTCTACGGAACGGGTTCTTCATAGCATGGAGATTGGAGATCCGGGGATAGATTTCTCGGAGTTCTACGATCAGAAGTTTAGGGGGTACGAAGAGTACATCGGTGTCTTCGATCTCGGCCGCTCTCCCGGCGGAGCCGACGCGCAAGCCTAGATCCGACGGCACAATCAAAGCGAGGCGGGGCATTTGCGCCCGCCTCGCTTTTCATTGTCCCAGTGTTTATAGAAGCTTATGGCGAGCGCTCTGCTCCTGCTCTTCCTGCTCCTTTTGCCGCTCTTTCTCGCGGACCGTCGCCACCGATCGGAAGTAACGCTGATTTTGAGCATTCATGAAGTCGTCCACCGGATCCGGGATTCCGGTTCGCTTCGTGGGGTCCGTCGCTGGATGGGCATACGTGGTCATCGAAAACCTCCACTCGTTGGGGTTGCCGTCAGAACTCTCCTGCGGACTCACACTGCAACTTCACTCGGTTGTACTCTAGGCTCGCTCCCGGACGCCGATTCGCGTGGTTCCCGGAAAGCCCTGAAAACTATACGCGAAAATCACTGGGTCAAGCACGCGTGGGGGGGTGGCCCGTGCAAGGCAGGGGCCAAGCGCAACGCAAACGATGTGAGTTGACGCGGAACCGGCGGGTACTTCACCCAAGAGGCCCGCGTCGAAGACACGGGCAGGGGAGACAAATCCCGGGAAGGGAGTGGTGCGGCAGATCCAGCGCGGAGACGGCGGAAGTTGCGGACATGGCTGTCCGTTCGCGAAGGGTGGAGGCCGCGCCTGGGAAGGGGCGCACGTTAAATGAATAACGCTCAGTTGGGCATGAGCGCAAGACAAAAGATGTCCATGTCGGCTGCGGGACGTTCTCCGGTATGGGCTGTGCGGATGAGCGCAATCGATCGCAACGCGCGTGGAGAACTCTGTCCGGAAACGCCAGCCTAGCTCTCTCCCCAACGCTGTTGCCCGGAAAATTCTTTAACGGCCTTACAATGCCCAACCGCCTCGCGAACGAGACCAGCCCCTACCTGCTCCAGCACAGGGACAACCCGGTGGACTGGTACCCCTGGGGGCCCGAGGCGCTGGAGCGGGCCAGGGTGGAAGACCGGCCCATCCTCCTCTCCGTGGGCTACTCGGCGTGCCACTGGTGCCACGTGATGGAGCACGAGTCGTTCGAGGACCCCGAGACGGCGGCGATGATGAACGAGCGGTTCGTGTGCGTGAAGGTGGACCGCGAGGAGCGCCCCGACATCGACTCCATCTACATGACCGCCGTGCAGGCCATGACCAGCCACGGCGGCTGGCCCATGACCGTCTTCCTGACGCCGGACGGCGCGCCGTTCTGGGGCGGCACCTACTTCCCCCCCGAGCCGCGCCACGGGATGCCCTCCTTCCGCCAGGTGCTCGCCGCCATCGGCGACGCCTACCTGGAGCGGCGCGGCGACGTGGAGAAGAGCGCGGAGGAGCTGACCGACGTCCTCCGCCAGGGAAGCCTCTCCCGCCCCGCCGCCGGTTCGCTCGATCCATCCATCCTGGACCGCGCCTTCCACACCCTCGGCGCCCGCTTCGACGCGCGGTGGGGCGGCTTCGGCGGCGCGCCCAAGTTCCCGCAGCCCATGATGCTGGAGTTCCTCCTGCGCCAGTGGAAGCGCACCGGGAAGGGCGAGGCGCTGCGGATGGCCGACTTCACGCTCCAGAAGATGGCCGCCGGGGGGATGTACGACCACGTGGGCGGCGGATTCGCCCGCTACAGCGTGGACGCGAGGTGGCTGGTCCCCCACTTCGAGAAGATGCTGTACGACAACGCCCTCCTGGCCCGCGCCTACCTCCACGCCTGGCAGGCCACCGACGACCCGGAGCACCGGCGCGTGGTGGAGGAGACGCTGCGCTGGGTGGAGCGGGAGATGACCTCGCCCGAAGGCGGCTTCCACTCCGCGCTGGACGCCGACAGCGAGGGCGAGGAAGGGAAGTTCTACCTCTGGACGCCGGACGAGGTGGACGCGCTCCTCGGGCCGGACGAGGGGCCCGTCTTCCGCCGCTGGTACGACGTCACCGAGCACGGCAACTTCGAGCACCGCAACATCCTGCACACGGACGAGCGGCTGCACGACGTGGCGGAGGAGCGGGGGATCACCATCGAGCGGCTGCGCGAGGTGATCGCCGGCGGGCGGCGGGTGCTGTACGAGGCGCGGGCGAAGCGCGTCTGGCCGGGGCGCGACGACAAGGTGCTGGCGTCGTGGAACGCCATGATGCTGCACGCCTTCGCCGAGGCCGCGCGCGTCTTCGGGCGCGCCGACTGGCTGCGCGTCGCCGTGGCGAGCGCGGAGTTCCTGACCACCGCGCTCAAGCCCGAGGGGCGGCTGCTGCGCACCTGGAAGGACGGCCGCGCCAAGATCCCCGCCTTCCTGGAAGACCACGCGCTGCTGGCCGACGCGCTGGTCGCCGTCTACGAGGCCACCTGGGACGTGCGCTGGGTCCGCGAGGCGCGCTCGCTGGCGGACGCCATGCTCGATCTCTTCTGGGACGACGAGGACGGCGTCTTCCACGACACCGCCTCGGACGCGGAGACGCTGGTCGTCCGCCCGCGCGACCTCTTCGACAACGCCACGCCCTCGGGGAACTCGGCCGCCGTGATGGCGCTGCTGCGGCTGGGCGAGCTGACGGGCGAGGCGCGCTACACCGACGTCGCCCGCCGCGTCCTGGAGGGCACGGCCGACTTCATGACGCGCGTCCCCGTGGGCTTCGGCCACCTCCTCTGCGCGCTCGACTTCCACCTCGCCACGCCGCGCGAAGTGGCGATCGTCGGAGCGCCGGAGTCGGAGGACGCGGCCGCGCTCGTGCGGATGGTCTCCCGCACCTACCTTCCCAACACCGTCCTCGCCTTCGCGCGCCCCGAGGATGCGGACGCGGCGGCCGAGGTCGTCCCGCTCCTCCAGGCGCGGACCGCGATCGGCGGGCGGGCGACGGCGTACGTCTGCGAGCGCTTCGCCTGCCAGCAGCCCGTCACCGATCCATCGGAGCTCGCCACGCAGCTCGGCATCGAAGTGCTGGGGTGATGCGGAAAGGGTGATACAGAAGTCCGGCTGATCCGTAGCCGTCAGGCTGTCATTCTGAGGCCCGGTCGCGGAGAGCCCGACCCGGCGCAATCGATGGCAGGGCCGTGAGAATCCAGCCGAGGGAGCATCGAAACCTGGGCGCGGCAGCGGCGACACCACCGCGGCCGCAAGAGCCTCGCTCGAACGATTCGGGGTGATGCGGAACGTCCGATCGGAAACGGTTGGACGAGGAACGATTAGATTCGTCGCATCGAATGATCGAGCCGGGCGATCGGATGCGCTCCATCCATCCCGATCCACCCGGCCGCCATGCACCCGATCCTCCGGAGGACGATGTGAATCCGACGCGTCTTTCCCTTCTCATCGTCCCCCTCCTCCTCGGGGAGTGCCATGCCCTCGTCGTCCGGCTCCGATCCGCAGCTCACGGTGGAGATCACCGCGCGCCAGCTCTCCTCCACCCCCGACGAGGACTCCGCGAGCGCCACGGCCGACAGCGGCCGCGTCGCCGTCGAGGGCTCCGTGACCACGCCCACGCCGTGCTACGACCTGGTGGCCGACGCCAGCCGCGAGGGGCGCACCGTCACGCTGACCGTGGAGGCGCGGCGCAAGGAGGGCGGGTGCATCCAGATGATCGCCGCGTTCGGCTACAACGCCACGGTCCGCGGCCTCCCCGCCGGGAGCTACACCCTGCGCGTGCTGCACGCCTATCCCGGCGTCGGCTGGGAGGGCCAGACCGCGCTGGAGACGGAGATCCAGCTCCGCTAGCCGGACCTCGAAGGCACGGCAGATCGATCGGCCGCGAGGGAGGGCGATTCCCGCGCGGGGGGCGATGCGCACCGTTCGTCCCTGGTCATCGTCCACTCGCGGCGGAAGGCTGGCATCCGTCCGCCGCTCCGCGCATCCTTCGCCCATGCGTTCCGTGCGTCCCCCGCGGTCCATCCCCCGAACGAGAGAGCCGAGCCCCTTGATGCACACCTCCCGCGCGCGCGCCGCGCTCGCCGTCGTCCTGGCCATCGCGCCGGCCTCCCTACTGGCGCAGGGCCCCGTCGCCGCGCCGGCGGGCGGAAGCGACACGTGGACCGTCCCCGCCACCGCCGCCCCGGCGCCCATCTCGCGCGACGAGCACGCCCGCCGCCGCGCCGCCCTGGCCGCGAGCATGGGCGACGGGGTCCTGGTGGTCCTGGGCGCCGACGAGCCGGAGGCCGACTACATGGTCTTCGCGCAGAGCTCGCCCTTCCGCTACCTCACCGGCGTGGTGGAGCCGGGCGCCGCGCTGGTCGTCCACAAGTCCGGCGGCACCGTCCGCGAGACGCTCTTCGTGCAGCCGCGCGACCCCTCGCGCGAGGTGTGGGAGGGCTCGCGCCAGGTCTACGAGATCGTCCTGGCCGCGCAGAAGGCCGCCGAGGCGCAGGCCCGCCCCGGCGCCGACCTGATGACCCTGTCGCGCACCGCGGCGATGACCGTGGCGGGCGGGCTCGCGCGGCTGGGGCTCACCGAGTCGCCCGAGGCCATGTACGACTGCCGCCTGGGCGGGCAGGTGCGCGAGTGCCCGCAGTTCCTCCTCTTCTTCATGCACGGGCTGGGGCACGGGATCGGGCTGGACGTGCACGATCCGGAGCCGGCGTACCCGGACTACGGGGGCCGCTTCGTGGTGGGGAGCGCGTTCACCATCGAGCCGGGGATCTACGTCCGCGAGGACGTGCTGGACTACCTTCCCGACACGCCCCGCAACCGGGCGATGATCGCGAAGCTGCGGCCGGCCGTGCAGAAGTACCGCAACATCGGCGTGCGCATCGAGGACGACTACTTCATCACGCAGGGCGGCGTGGAGCGCGTCAGCGACGGCGCCCCGCGCGAGATCGCCGAGATCGAGTCGCTGATGGCGCGCGAGGGCGGCTGGAACCGCGACCGGCGCCCCGGCGTGGTGGAGTGGTACCGCGGCACCCAGCCCCGCTGATTCGTTCGCCCGCCGCCCGCGGGGCCGGAGCGTCGTTCCCCCGAAGTCCGGGAGAAGCGACGAGCCGGCCCCGCGGCCCGTTCCGGCACCCCGCATCCGAAGAGGAAATCTCCGCGTCCCCCCGTGGAACCCCCGGCGGAGATGAGTATCGAAATTTTTTCGGAGAGATACCTTCGGCCCTCCCTCTCCCCTGATCCCCCCGAATCCGCGTCCGCCCGCCGCTCTCACGCGCCTCCAGGCACCGCGAACCGCGTCATCGGGAGGATAGGCGCGAAAGCCGGCCCCTGCTCCACATCCCCCCGATGACGCGGTTGCCACGGCCCGGGCGAGCACCGGCCGCCGATCGTGCGCGAGATCGGCCGCGGGATCCGATGCGGTGCCCCGGATGACTCGCGGGATCGACAGGCCTCCGCATCGATTCGCCCGCCCGTGCGGCATCGCCGCGCCCCCGTTAGATTCGCGCCGGAACGCCGCTCCCCAGCCGACGCGCCCACCCCGATCCGCCGCATGGCCGCTGGACCCTGCCGCAACTGCGGTCTGAAGGTCGAAGACGAGGCCCGCGCGTGCCCGCACTGCGGCCATCCCACCCGCGCCCGTCAGGCCGCGCGCGAGGCCGCTCTCACGCTCCCCCCGCTCCCCGCCGCCGATCCCCCCGCGCCGCCCCCGCTGCTCCTGGGAGCGGGCGATCCCGCGCGGGCGCCGTGGAAGGCGAAGCTGGGTGAGATGGAGGAGGTCGGGTCCCGGGGCGGATGCATGGTCCTGGCGGCGGTGGCCGCGTCCCTGATCCTCTTCGTCTACGCGCTCGCCATCGCGTTCGGCGACGGGGAGGTGATCGGGGGCGCCGGCACGTTCGCGGCGGCGATCGCCCTGATGGTGCTCGCGGGCGGGCTCTCCAACTTCGGGCTCCTCTCGCACGTCGTCACCGGGATCGCGTTCGCGGCTCTCGCCGCCCTCTCCGCCGCGGCGTTCTACTTCGATCCCTCCGTGCCGCCGGCCCTGGGGCTCGTCGTCTCCATCCTCGCGGTCGACTACGTCTGGTCCGTCCGCAAGCAGCTGCGCACCGGGAAGACGGTCCGCTTCGACCAGCGCCTCCGCCCCTTCGAGAGCGCCGATCCGCTCCCGGGCGCCGCGCGGCAGAACGCGCTGATCGAGCTGAACAACCGGATCGCCGAGGCCGGCTCCGTCCGCGCCGTTCTCCCCGAGGACGTGCGGGCGCTCGAGGCCGTCCACCACGTCCGCGTTCCCGACGACCTCCCCGGCGAGACGCGCATCCTCTACGCCCGCTACCTCCGCCACTTCCTGGAAGACGACTTCCTGGACGACGGCGAGAAGGAAGAGATCGCCGCGCTGGAGCGCCTCCTCCGCCTCCCGCCCGCCGTGCGCGCCTCCGTGCGTCAGGCGATCGCCGCCTGGCTCTACGAGGCCCGCGCGGGCGAGGCGATGCACGACGGCCGCGTGGACGACCATGAGCGCGCCCTCCTGGACCGCATCGCCGCCGACCTGGAGCTTCCCGCCGAGAAGGCCGGGCGGATCTTCCACGAACGTGCGGCCCACCGCCTGGGCTCCGCCGCGCACGCCGCCCGCGCGGACGGCGTCGTGACCGAAGCCGAGCTCGCCGAGGTGGCGGACATGGCCGCGCACCTGGCGGTCCCGATCGATCGCGGCATCGGCGGCATCCCCCGCGCGGTCCTGGAGCGGTTCCGCACCGGGCATGCGCCGCGGGCCATCCCCGCCGCCTCCCCCGCCGCCCCCACCGGTGGAGCGTTCGCGCCCCACGCGGGCGAGGTGCTGCACTTCCAGGCTCCCGCCGAGCGGAGCACGCCCGGAACGCCGCCGGCGTCCGCCGTGGCCGGCGTCGTGTCGATCACCAGCCACCGGATGCTGTTCGTCGCTCCGGGGCTCCGCGACGAGACCGCGCTCGGGGAGATCGAGGGAATCCGGCCGCGCGCCGAGGGCGTCGAGATCCAGCAGGCCGGCCGCCCCGGCCGGTCGTACACCTTTTCCCACGATCCAGGAGAGGCCGACCTGTTCGTCCAGACCTTGAGCCGCGCCATGCGCGCGGCGAGCGCCGGAGGGCGCCCGTGAGCGGCTTCGCCTACTTCGGCGGCATCGACTTCTCCGGGGCGAAGGAGCCGCTCTCCAACCTCTGGGCCGCCGTCGGCACCGGGCACGACGGCAAGCTGCGGATCGAGGGGCTCTGCCCCCTCCCCTTCCGCGAGGACCTGCGCGCCCACGTCGCCGGGCACTGGCGCAAGCACGCCGGCGCCGACGACGATGCGACGATCCTCTGGGGCGCCGACTTCCCCTTCGCCCTCCCCGAGGCCGCCACGCGCGCCATCGCCGGCGAGCGCGCGCCCACCTGGGCCGGCACCGCCGCCTGGGTCGCCGACCGCCCGCCCGACGAGATCCGCGGCCAGTTCCCCGAGCTGGGGAAGGCGCTGCGCCGCTGCGACACCGGCGGCGCCCTGGCCCCCTTCGACCTGCGCCTCTACAAGCAGACCGCCGAGGGAATCCGCTGGCTCCACGAGCTGCGGGACGAGGTGGAGGTCTCCATCCTCCCCCAGGCCCCCAACGCCGGCGCCCCCACGACGCTGATCGAGGTCTACCCCTCCGGCGCCGCCAAGGACCTGGGGATCCGGGGCGCCCGCGTCCCCACGCGCGCCGGCGAGATCCGCGCGCGCCCGGCGGCGCTCCGGCCGTTCATGACCTTCGCGCACCCGTCGCTGGAGGCCATCGCCTGCACGCTGGAGGACGCCCGCGACGCCTGCATCGCCGCCCTGGTCGCCTTCCTCTGCCGCGACGACCTGGACCAGCCCGCGCGCCTGGACCGCGTCCCCGCCGACGTGCTCGCGCTGGAAGGGTGGATCTACCGCCCCCCGGCGGCGCTGTAGAACCGCCGCGCGCCCCTGGAAGGAAATTCGCTGGCCGTCTCCCGCTCTCCCCCCACCTCGGCAGGCTTGTTGCGTTCGCCCGGGGCCGAACATTCGGCCCCGGGAGCGCGTCGACATGAGCCCGAGCACCACTACCGCAGCGAAGAAGCCGCGCCCGTCGCGGCCCGCCCGCCCCAAGGCGTCGCCCCCCAACGTGCGCGCCGCCGACGTGGGGCCCGAGCTGATCCCCGAGAAGGGCAAGGCGTGCGAGGTCAAGGTGGGCGGGCGCACGGTGCGCCTGACCAACCTCCACAAGCCGTTCTGGCCCGAGCTGGGGATCACCAAGGGCGACCTGCTGCGCTACTACCTCTCGGTCTCCAGGTGGCTGATCCCCCACCTCAGGGACCGCGCGATGGTGATGAAGCGCTATCCCAACGGGTGGAACGGCCCCTTCTTCTTCATGAAGCGCACGCCGGAGGGCGCCCCGGCGTGGCTGAAGACCTGCTCCATCCTGCACAAGTCCAGGAACCTGATCGACTTTCCCATGGTGCAGGACGTGGCGTCGCTGCTGTGGGTGGTGAACCTGGGGTGCATCGACCTCAACCAGTGGTACGCCACCTGTGACGACTACAACGTCCCCGACTACCTCCACTTCGACCTGGACCCCGTCCCCGGCGCCGACTTCGCGAAGGTGCGCGAGACCGCGCTGATGGTGCGCGACAACCTGGCGAAGCTGGGGATGAAGTCGTACCCCAAGACCACCGGCTCCAAGGGGATCCACGTCTACGTCCCCATCGTCCGCGGGCCGGAGCAGAAGCGGGTGTGGAAGTTCGCCAAGGACTTCGCGAAGGCGATGGAGACGCTGGACCCGAAGCTGGTCACGGCCGAGTACCGCATCGCCAAGCGGCCGGCGGGGCGGGTGCTGGTGGACTACAACCAGAACGCCTGGGGCCGCACGCTGGCCTCCGTCTACTCGGTCCGCGCCAAGGCGGGGGCCACGGTCTCCACCCCCGTGACCTGGGAAGAGGTGGAGAGCGGCGTGGAGCTGGACGACTTCACCCTGCGCAACGTCCCCGCCCGCCTGGCCGAGGTGGGCGACCTCTTCAAGCCGCTCCTCCAGGCTCGCGGCCGCTTCGACCTTTCGAAGCTCCTCTGACCTCGGAGCGCGCCGATGGAGCTGCCGCTGGGCGTGGACTACGCCCCCATGGAGGCCGACACGGCCGCGAAGATCCCAACGGGCCACGGCTGGCACTACGAGCCCAAGTGGGACGGCTTCCGCTGCCTCGCCTTCCGCGACGGCGACGAGGTGGACCTGCGGTCCAAGGCCGGAAAGCCGCTCGCCCGCTACTTTCCCGACGTGGTCGAAGCGCTCCTGGAGCTCCGGGCCAAGCGCTTCATCCTGGACGGAGAGATCGTCGTCCCCGTGGGAGACGTGCTCTCGTTCGAGGAGCTGCAGCTGCGCCTCCACCCCGCCGCCAGCCGCGTGAACAAGCTGGCCGCCGCGCACCCCGCCACCCTGGTGGCCTTCGACCTTCTCCTGGGCCCGCGCGGCGCCCCCATCCACGACCGCCCCTTCGCCGAGCGCCGCGAGAGGCTGGAGGCGTTCGCGGAGCAGTTCTTTCCCGCCGGCGGCCGCGTGCGCCTCTCGCGCGGGACGGACGACGCGAAGGAGGCCAGGCGCTGGCTGACGGGGGGGATCGGCGGGCTGGACGGGGTGATGGCCAAGCGCGTGGACGAGCCGTACCGCTCCGGCGAGCGCGAGGGGATGATCAAGATCAAGAACCTGCGCACGGCCGAGTGCGTGGTCGGGGGATTCCGCTACGCGCAGAAGGAGCGGATCGTGGGATCGCTGCTCCTGGGGCTGTACGGCGAGGACGGGCTGCTGCACCACGTGGGCTTCTGCTCCGCGATCGCGCGCGAGGAGCGGGCGGAGCTCACCGCGCGGCTGGAGGCGCTCGTACAGGCGCCGGGGTTCACCGGCTCCGCGCCGGGGGGCCCGAGCCGATGGTCGACGGAGCGCTCCACGCAGTGGGAGCCCCTCGCGCCGACGCTCGTGGCGGAGGTACAATACGACCACTTCAGCGGAGGCCGCTTCCGCCACGGCACCCGCTTCCTCCGCTGGCGCCCCGACAAGGACCCGCGCCAGTGCCGCATGGAGCAGGTGGCGCGAGAAAGCCGCGCGTCGGCGGGGCTGCTGGAGGGGTGAGGGCTGGCGGGGGAAGAACAGCTCGGGGTTCGACGGGCGGTCCACAATGCCGCGGCGGCCCCCTCCTGACCGCTGGGGCGGTCCGTCCTCCCCCGTTCCGGGGGAGGTTGGCTCGCGAAGAACCTCGTGCACGCCGATGCTCGCGGTGCGGTAGAACGCTCCCTCCCCCACAGGCGCCCCGCCTGTGGGGGAGGGCTGGGGAGAGGGCCGCCGAGGCATGCGAAACCGCCCGTCGAGATCGCCCCGGGACCGCGGAAGCACCTTCGAAATGCGCGGAAGCTCGCGCATCTCATCACCACCTGAAGCAGTGACATGGCGCACATCTTCGGCACGCACGCCGTGGACAACGGCGGGATCCACATGGCGGCGCGCCGGGCGGCGGCCGCGGGGCTGCGCGCGGTGCAGATCTTCACCGCCAAGCCCACCTTCTACGGCGACAAGTCCGGCATCGCCCCCAAGCGCGTGGAGCGCTTCCAGCAGACGCTGGAGGAAACGGGGATCAAGCCCGAGCACGTCGTCGTCCACGCCGCCTACGTGCTGAGCGTGGCCACGGCCGATCCCGCCAAGTGGGAGCGCGCCGCCGCCGGCCTCGCCAAGGAGATGGAGCGCTCCACCACCCTGGGGATCGGCGCCGTCTGCTTCCACCCCGGCTCGGCCAGCGACGGCGACCCCGCCGCCGCCGCCGAGCGCGTGGCCCGGGCCATCACCGCCGCGCTCCAGGGCGTGGACGGGAAGACGCGCCTCCTGGTGGAGAACACCGCCGGCGCCGGCAAGACGCTGGGCCGCACCGCCGCCGAGGTGGGCGACATCCTCCGCCACGTCCCCGACGCGCTGCGCGAGCGCACCGGCTACGGGCTGGACACCTGCCACCTCTTCTCCTCCGGCTACGACATCAACGCGTCGAAGAAGCGGCTGGGGGAGATCCTGGACGAGTTCGAGGAGGCCACCGGCGAGGCGCCCGGCTTCTTCCACCTCAACGACAGCGAGGGCGCCCTCGGCAGCAACCGCGACCGCCACGTCCTCCTGGGCGAGGGGCAGATCGGCCGCGACGCCTTCGGGTGGCTGCTGCACGACAAGCGGAGCCGCGGCATCCCCCTGATCCTCGAGACGCCGCAGGAGAACTACGACGTGGGAGAGGAGGACGACACCGCCGACCCGTACGACCTCCGCATGGCCGCGCTGCTGAAGGAGCTGGCGGGATGATGCGCATCTCCCGTCCGTCCCGGAGCTGAGCGCCCATGTCGGACGAGGTGCGGCGGCGGCGCGAGCTTCGGCGGCGCTTCCTGGAGCTGCTGTACGAGCACTCCGAGGGCGGCGAGAGCGAGTACCAGGACGGCTACGAGATCGCGGGGGAGATCGGCCTCTCGCGGCAGGACGCGGAGCGCGTCGTGCGCTACCACGAGGACCACGGCTTCGTCCGCAAGTCGGGGAGCCACGGCCTCACCGTGCGCATCACCGCGCAGGGAATCGACCACGTAGAGACCGAAGGGGAACGATGATCCTGACCACGCTGGAAGAGGCGGACGCGTACGCGGTGCTCGCGCCGGGAATCGACACGGGGCTCGCCTGGCTGCGGGCGTTCGATCCGGCGACGCCCGACGGCCGCCACGCCATCGACGGCGACGCGGTGTTCGCGCTGGTCTCGTCGTACGACACGAAGCCGGCCACGGAGATCCGCTTCGAGGCGCACCGCCGGCATGTCGACCTGCAGCTGGTCTTCTCCGGCACCGAGCGCATCCTGGTGGCCCCCACGCCGGAGATGGAGATCGAGACGCCGTACGCGGAGGAGAACGACATCGTCTTCTTCACCGATGCCAAGGTCAGCAGCTCCATCCTGATGCGCGCGGGCGACCTGGCCGTCCTCCACCCCCGCGACGCCCACAAGCCCGGCTGCATGGCCGGCGGCCGCGACCCCGTCCGCAAGATCGTCGTGAAGGTGCGCATCCAGCCCTGAGCGAGGCCGGCGACTCGGAGCGTTGCGGCGGGCGGCTTCGCATCCCTCGGCCGATCCCTCTCCCGCTTCGCGGGCCCCGCTGCCTGCGGGGGAAGCCCGACGGCGGGGCATCGGGGACGACCGATGGAGCCTCCCGAACCCGCGGATCGACCTCGCGACGTAATCCTTTCACGGGTGATCGGCATCTTCGGCAATTCAAGGCTTGGGAGGGCGCGTGGGGGAGATGAGCGGGCGGGTCTGCGTGGTGACGGGCGCCAGCGGCGGGATCGGCAAGGAGACGGCGAAGGGGCTGGCGCGGACGGGGGCCACGGTGGTCCTGCTGGTGCGCAGCCGCGAGCGCGGCGAGGCGGCGCGCGGCGAGATCATCCGCGACGTCCCCGGCTCGGACGTGCAGATGGTGCTGGCCGACCTCTCGGTGCAGGCGGAGGTGCGGCGCGCGGCGGCGGAGATCATCGGGCGGTTCCCGCGGGTGGACGCGCTGGTGAACAACGCCGCGATCTTCGCGTGGAAGCGCACGCTCACGCCCGACGGCGTCGAGCTGCAGTGGGCCGTCAACCATCTCGCTCCCTTCCTGCTGACCCACCTCCTGCTCGGGCGATTGACGGAGAGCGCTCCGGCGCGCGTGGTGTCGATGAGCTCCGGCGCGCACAAGGCCGGGCGGATGGACTGGGACGACCCGCAGATGGCGCGCGGGAGGTACAACGGGCTGGCGATGTACTCGCGGACCAAGCTGGCCAACCTCCTCTTCACCCGCGAGCTGGCGCGGCGGACGCGCGGGACGGGCGTCACCGCCAACGCCATGCACCCCGGCGTCGTCGCCACCGACCTGCTGCTGAAGAGCGTTCCGCTCATCCGCCTCTTCCGCCGCCTGATGCTCACGCCGGAGGAGGGCGCCGCGACGACCGTCTATCTCGCGTCGTCGCCGGAGGTGGCGGGGGCGAGCGGCGAGTACTTCATCGACCGGCGCCCCGTCACGCCCACGACCGCCGCGAGGGATGAGGATGCCGCGCGCCGCCTCTGGGAGGTGAGCGCGAGGATGGTGGGAATCGACGCCGCGGATCCGGCGCGGTAGCATCCTCCGCCCCTCCGCGCGAAACCCGGGGCCGCAGTCCGCGGAGGCGGCCTTCGTGCTGTCGTAGCGGGCGGTCTCGACCGCCCGGCCGATTCAACCACCCGGCAGATTCAACCACCCGGCGCGACGAGCCGTCCGGCCGCCGATCCGCCGGCCGACGCTTCGCCCGAACCGAGGGAATCGCGGGAAGATGCCGACCCCACTGAGATGGTCCCTGGCCGCCGCCGCCGCCCTGCTCTCGGGGCTGGGGCTGATGCGCGTCGCCCGGACGGGGGCGGAGGAGGGGATCGACTACCGGGAGCTGCGCTCGGGCGGCGGCGCCCGCTACCACGTGGTGCGCGTCGATCTCACCCGCGCCGACCTGAAGATGTACTGGCGCGACGAGGCGGGGCGCCCGTTCGGGAGCCTGGGCGCGCTGGAGCGGTGGCTGGGCGCGCGCGGGGAAAGGGTGCTGGCGGCGACCAACGCGGGGATCTTCTACAGGACGCGGCTTCCCGCCGGGCTGCACGTGGAGCGCGGCCGAGAGATGCGCCCCCTCAACACCGTCCCCACGCCGCCCGCCGGCGAGGCGCCCGGCAACTTCTTCTATCGTCCGGGCGGCGTCTTCTTCATCGACGGCGACGGCCGCGCGCACATCACGGAGACGGGGGCGGCGCGGCGCTCGCTGGGGCGGATGCGCGAGGCCACGCAGTCCGGCCCGCTCCTCCTCCTCGACGGCGAGCCGCACTGGCTGGTGGGCCGCGCCGTGTCGCGCAACGCCGTCGCCGTCTGCTCGCCCACCGAGGTGGCGATGGTGTTCGCGCCCGACGGCGTGAGCGTGCGCGACCTGGCGCTCTTCATCCGCGACGAGCTGAGGTGCCGCGACGCGCTGTACCTGGACGGCACCATCTCCGGCCTCTCCGTCCCCTCCGCCCGCGTGCGCCGCGACGGATCGTACGTCGGCATCCTGGCCGCCACCGCGCGGCGCGACACTACGTAGGTGCGGGTCGGCCGACCCGGGATCGGCCGAGTGCTCCGCATCGCCCGGGTGGTTGAAACCACCCGGTACGACGGCACGAAGTCCGCCTTCGCGGAGTGCATCGTCGGCTTCCGCGCGTCAGGCCAGGGTCCGCGCATGCCCATGAAGCCAGCCGCCGCTCCGGAGACCGCGACGCGGTGGAGACGGCTCCTCTCCCGCGCGGCGAGGGAAGGCAGGGGAGGGGGCCGCCGCGGCATGCGGCACCACTATCGAGCCTCGTCCCCCATCAGCCGGAGCGCATCGCCGGATCCGCGGCGCATCATCCCGATCGATCGGTGTCCTCCGTCGTCCCCGCCATCAACCCGCCCGGTCCATGGCTCCGCATCTCCCACCCGGGGCGCTCGCCACCGGTGAGCGCGTCTACATCTGGCATCCACCCGCGTGAAGATCCTGCTGGCAATTACGGAATCGTAGCGGCGCGTCATCGAGCTTTCTCACCCGTGACCGGGGCGGAGCATGGACGAGTTCGGCGAAGCGTGGGCTTATCTGGCAACGGTGAGGGAGGCGTTCACCGCGCGGCAGGCTTCCGCGGTCGCGTTCATCGGGGAGCTACGTGCTGCGGCGCGGCGCGACAGCACCCAGGGGGTGAAGGTCGTAGCGCACGGTCCCGAGGAGCTGTTTCTGACGTTCGCCGGCACCGGCTGCTATTTCCAGTTCGTCTACGCGGCGGAGCATGGCTACATCGAGTACGGACAATGGGGTACGAGATCGGCCGGGGAGCGCTTCTACAACAAGACGGACTGGTGGGAGATCAGCAAGCTTGAAACGTACGGACCGCACAGGATCGGCGACGCGGAACAAGCGCTTTACATCGCCCTTGCCGCCGTGATGCAACGGGTAGCCTTCGCTCACCAGCCGAGGGCTGCGTTTCCCTCCACGCTCTCGCGCCACCTCCTGCGTGAATTCGACGACGTCGGCAGCCAGGTTCGATCCGCCGGCGACCAGCCTCCCACCGGGCCGTGACGGTCGCGTCGAGGGCCGAGGGATCGGGGCGAGGCCGCCGCGCCTGGGCCTCCCCCCCGCGACGAAGCCGCGGCGGTTGGGGGGCCCAGGGCGGCGGCGGCTATCGCGCCATCGGAGGCGGAACGAAGCCGGTGGTGTCGCGCACCGGGAGATCTCCCTCCAGGTTCACCTGGCTCGGATCCGTCAGCCCGCCGTTGCACGCCGTCGCGCCGGCCACCGTCAGCGCGCTCACCAGCACCAGGAAGAATGATCGCTTCGAGCTCATGCTGTCCCCCTGCATCGGCTAGTTTCCGCTCCCGCCGCCGGCGGGTGATTGGGGCGTGTCGCGTTCGCATGGTCCGTGCCTGCATGAGCTTACGTGGTGAACAGGTAAGGCTTTGCAGAACAGGCTGCGGGGATGGGAAACAGCCGGCTCGATGACGATGATCGCGTGGCGCATCCGCCTTCGAACAGGATCCGGACGAAGAAGCCCGTCCCCAGCGAAGGGACGGGCTTGGTCGTCTCGATCAGGCTCCATTCGCCGTCGGCCGCGGGTCGTTGCGAAGCCGGCGACCCGGCGCCGGTCACGCCGCGGCGCCCTCCATCTCCATCCCCTTCAGCAGCGCCAGCAGGAGGATGTGGAGGTCGCGCTCGAAGTCCATGCGCGCGGGCTCCATCCCGGGCTGCTCCATCACCCGGCGCACCACGGGGCTGGGCTCGGCCAGCTGCCAGACGCCGATCACCAGCGCGTGCAGGTGCATCATCAGGCGCCCGCCCTGGCCGGGGCGCAGGAACTTCAGGCGCCCCTCCAGGCGGCCGCCCGTCTCCAGGCAGCGCTCCAGCTCGCGGCGCTTGAAGGCCAGCGCCGCCTCCATCTCCACGTTCTGCTCCACGATGGCCGGGAGGATGGCCAGGAGCCGCGCCAGCGTGACCCGCCCGCGGATGGACGCCAGCACGGCCTCGGCCGCGCGCTCGGCGTTCCACTCGCCGTGGCCGCGCTCCAGCCGCCCGTCCACCTCGTCGAACCACTCCTCGAAGAGCGTGCCCACCAGCGCCAGGAACACCTCTTCCTTGTGCGTGAAGTAGAGGTACAGCGTCCCCTTGGCCAGCCCCGCCTCCTTCGCCAGCGCCGCCATGGTGAACGCCGAGTAGCTGGGCTCGCGCTCGTACATCGCCAGCGCCGTCTCCAGGATGGAGTCGCGCCGCTCCCGCTTCTCCCCTTCGCTCCGTGCCCGCTGCATCCGCGTCGCCTGCCGTCTCGTGACGAAATTGACCAGAGTCAGCAGATTTAAATGACCAACGGTCATTTGTCAAGGCGGGGGGACTGCCGGACGGCAGGGCTGATGGGAGATCAGCCCTGCTCGCCGGCTTCGGAGTCGCCCTCGTCCAGCTCCACCACCCAGGAGGGCGGGGTGCGGTCGCGTGCGGTGAAGAGTGCCCGGAATGCGGCCACCACCTCGCGGCGGGCCGGCGCGACGTCGTCGCCCGTCAGCGGCAGGAGAAGCATCTCCAGCGCCGCGGCGGCTTCCGGCGGAGGGAACGCATCGTCGGGCGCCTCGGCCACGCCTTCCCTGGCCTGCCTCAGGTACCAGCGCTTCCAGAGGCGCGCGTTGCGCTCGTAGGGGACCGATCCCTCGATGAACTTCTTGGTGGCGCCCACCTTCACTCCGGCGCTCTTCGCCACCTTCCGTAACGACGTCCGGGCCACCTGCGCCTGGGCGTGCTCGCGGATGCGGTCCATGGACGGGTCCGGCGCGCGCTCAACCACGGGTCACCCCGCGGGCCTGCGCGCCGTTCCCCAAGCGGCTCAACGCCGCTTGTGCACTGTGTTTACTTAGGTTTGATTTACACTCTAAAGATTAAGGTCGCATAGGGTGCCTCGCAAGAACCTCGTGCGAAGAATCGCACAGATTTACAGCGTGTACGTTCCGGCACCTTTCCGAAGCGCGTCCCACCGGTGGCGTGAAGCGTTCGCCTGCAACAACTTGGACCCTCCGGACGACTCCGGCGCGAGTGGACGGGCCGGCGGAGCCCGGGGCGAAAACGGCCGGCCGCTTCCGCAGAGTTGTACGATGTAGACGCCCGGTTTCGCGGAATCCGGCCCCGGCGCGCGACCCGGAGCGACGTTGCCCCCGCCGCCGAATCGGCTACGTTGTCCCGCCAACCGCCGTCGCTCGACCGACCCCCTCGACGCCGCCTCGCCCATGAGCCGCCGACTCCGCGCCCTCTCCGCCGCCTTCCTCCTCGCCGCCGCCTCCGTCCCGGGCGCGGCGTACGCGCAGGCGCTCGACACGCTGCGCACGCGCGCGGAGCGGACGGGCTTCCGCGAGACCAGCCGGTACGAGGACGTCCGGGCGTTCCTGGAGGCGGTGGACCGCGCCTCGGCCGACATCCGCCTGGTGGACTTCGGCTATACCTTCGAGGGGCGCGCGCTTCCGCTCGCCGTGGTGGGCCGGCTGCGCGACGCGTCGCCGGAGGCGGTGCGGGCCAGCGGGAAGACGGTGGTCTACCTGCAGGCGGACATCCACGCGGGAGAGGTGGAGGGGAAGGAGGCGCTGCAGAACCTGCTGCGCGACGTGGCCGCCGGCCGGCGCGGGGCGTGGCTCGACTCGCTGGTGCTCCTGGTGGCCCCCATCTTCAACGCGGACGGGAACGAGCGGGTGAACCTCACCAACCGCCCGCACCAGCACGGGCCGGTGGCGGGGATGGGGACGCGCAACAACGCCCAGGACCTCAACGTCAACCGCGACTTCACCAAGCTCGACACCCCCGAGGCGCGCGCGCAGGCGGCGCTGGCGCGCGACTACGATCCGCACGTGCTGCTGGACCTGCACACGACCAACGGGACCTTCCACGCGTATCAGATGACGTACGCGCCGCCCCTCCACCCCGCGTCCGACTCCTCCCTGGTGGCGGCGGTGCGCGGGAGCTGGCTCCCGTGGGTGACGACGCGCATCCGGAGCGCGGACGGGTGGGACTTCCACGACTACGGCAACGTGCCCACCCGCGAGAGCCCGTGGGCGGCGGCGGCGGGCGCGGAGCGCGGCTGGTACTCGTTCGACTACCGCCCGCGCTTCAGCAACAACTACTGGGGGCTGCGCAACCGCTTTGGGATCCTGAGCGAGACGTACTCGTACCTCACCTTCGAGGAGCGCATCCACGTGCAGCAGCGCTTCGTGGAGGAGGTGCTCGCCTACGCGGCCGCGAACGCCACCTCCATCCGCCGCCAGACCGCCGCGGCGGATGCGCGCGACGTGCGCGGGCGCGAGCTGGCGGTTCGCGCGCGGCTGAAGCGGACCGGGCCGGTGGAGATCCTGATGGGCGGCGTGACCGAGGAGCGGAACCCCTACAGCGGCGAGGTGATGCTCCGCCGGACGAACGAGCGCCGCCCCGAGCGGATGCCGGAGTTCACCTCGTTCGAGGCCGCGGAGACGGAGCGCGTCCCCGCCGCCTGGCTCCTTCCCGCCGCGCTCACGGACGTGGCCGAGCGGCTGCGCGCGCACGGCGTCCGCGTGGAGCCGATCACGGCGGAGACGCGGATGACGGTGGAGGAGTTCGCCCTCGACTCCGCGCAAACGGCGCCGCGCGAGTCGGAGAAGCGCCGCGAGCGCACGCTCTTCGGCCGCTACCGCGGCGTGGAGCGGGCGATCCCCGCCGGCACGCTGCGCATCCCCGCCGACCAGCCGCTCGCCCGCCTCGCCTTCATCCTCCTGGAGCCGCGCTCGGACGACGGGTTCGCCGCGTGGGGGCTGCTGGACGCCGCGCTCGAGGGCAAGACCGCGTACCCCATCCTCCGCGTCCCCTCCCCGCCGCCCGCCCGACGCTGACGGAAGGATAGGGATCGGGAGATGTGGATCAATCCATCACATTCCATAGCCCACTCCGCCGGCCGCCCGGTTGATGCCGGTTCCGCGGCTGGCCGTGCATCCGGGTCGAGTGTGGAAATGTCATCCTGAGGCCGGTCACGCGCGACTCGCCGGCGGCGAAACCGTCCCCAGGCCGAAGGATCGAAAGCCAGCCTCGCGACAACGCCGGCGGTAATGCGACCCGGGCAGCCCCGGCCGCGACAAAGCCGGTGTTTTCGTGAGACAGGCTCCGGATGGATCCTTCGGCCTGCGGAAGCTTGTGCGGCCTCGGTTTCGGCGTGACCGGCCTCGGGATGACAATCGCGGGGGAATGCATGTCTGGATGTAGAATCGGGGATGACGGAACGACAGGGATCGGGAGATGCGGATCGATCCCCTGCATCCCATCTCCCGCTCCCGCCGACCGCTGACGGAGCCTGGGCCGAGGGAGAACCGGATCGTCATCTCCCGATCGTCGCAGGGGCGACCCCGCGCGCGAAGGCTCGACACGCCTTAGATTGCCGTCGCCCGCGCCGCACCCGGCGCGGCGGTCCTGATCCCACCCACCCGACGGAGCGGTCGCCTGGGCAAGCTCGCGGTCCTGATGGTCACGGCGTTCGTGGACATGGTGGGCCTCCTCATGGTGATCCCCCTGCTCCCCTTCGTCGCCACGAAGCTGGGTGGCGGCGGGTTCGTCGTGGGCCTGCTGGTGTCGGCGTTCTCGCTGGCGCAGCTCCTCTCGGCCCCGCTCTGGGGCCGCTTCTCCGACCGCTACGGCCGCCGCCCCGCGCTCCTGGTGGGGCTGGGCGCGTCGGCCATCGCCTACGTGGTGTTCGCGTACGCGGGGTCGCTCACCGTGCTCCTCCTGTCGCGCATCGTGCAGGGCGCGGGGGGCGGCACCGTGGGCGTCCTCCAGGCCTACGTGGCCGACACGCTGGAGCCCAGGGAGCGGGCGAAGGGGCTGGGCTGGATCTCCGCCGCCACCTCGGCGGGCGTGATGATCGGGCCGGCGCTGGGGACGGCGAGCCTGGCGGTGGGGCGCGAGATCTCGTGGCTGGGCGACCGCGCGCCGGGGCTGGCGGCCGCCGCGCTCTGCCTGCTGAACATGGCGTTCGCGTGGAGCTACCTCCGCGAGTCGCGCGTGAAGCAGGCGGACGCGCCCGGCGCCGCCCCGCCCATCCGCCCGCGCGCCGCCGTCCTCCGCGTGCTGACCCACCCGGGCGACGCGGCGCCGCGGCTGATCTGGATCTACGCGGTGGGGATGGGCGCGTTCATGAGCTTCACCGCGCTGCAGGCGCTCTTCCTGGCGGACCGCTTCGGCGTGACGGAAGAGACCATCGCCCTGGCGTTCGTGTGGAACGGGGGGATCGCGGTGGTGACGCGGGCGTGGCTGCTGGGGAAGATGCTGGACCGCTTCGGCGAGGCGCGGCTCTCGCGCTTCGGGCTGGGGCTGATGTTCGCGGGGCTGGCGCTGTTCCCGTTCACCTGGCGCTTCCACCCCGGGTGGACGCTCCCGCACCTCTTCGGGTGGGCCATCGAGCCGCGCCACCTGCTGCTGGCGCTGGTGATCGCCCTTCTCCCGCTGGGCACCGCGTTCACCTTCCCGGCCGTCACCGGGATGCTGTCGCAGGTGATCGACCCGCGCGAGCGGGGGGTGATGATGGGGGTGCAGCAGAGCTTCGGCGGGATGGCGCGGGTGATCTTCCCCGTGCTGGGGGGATGGACGTACCAGCACCTGGGAACCGGCTACCCGTTCTGGACGGGCGCCGCGCTGATCCTCTGCACCCTCTTCTTCAGCCTCGGGATCCATCCCACGCCACGGCCCACGCCAGCGGCCGCCTCCGCGGCGGAGTGAGGGCGGCGCGGGGGCATGCGTCGGTGCGCGTCCACGGCCGCGGCGCCCCCTCCTGACCGCTGGGGCGGTCTGTCCTCCCCCGTTCCGGGAGAGGTTGGCTGGCGAAGGATCTCGTGAGCGCCGAAGTCCGCCACGCGGTAGGAAAAGCTCCCTCTCCCGCGTGCGGGGGAGGGCGACAGGGCCCGTCGAGACGCACCACCCGCCGCCGCGGCTCCCCCGTCCACGCCGTCCATCCCCATCCGCACCCACGACAACGCCCTCCTCCCGGCATCCGGGAAGAGGGCGATCCGCATCCTCCAAATCATCCATCCGTCGATCCGGATCCCCAATCCGGATCTCCCGCGCCTACGCTTCCTCCACCCGCGGCCTGGGCATCGGCATCGATCCGCCGGAGGTGGCGCCGGGGGCCAGGTTGATCCCCACCATGCGGTCGCGGCCCTCGCTCTTGGCGCGGTACAGGGCGCGGTCGGCGGCCTCCACCAGCACGTCGGAGTCCACCAGGTCGGCGCCCACGGCGATCCCCAGGCTGGCCGTCACCTGCACCGCGCCCCCGGGCACCGGCACCCGCAGCTCGCGCAGGTGCGCGCGGAAGCGCTCCGCGAAGGCCAGCGCGCCGTCCAGCCGCGTGTCGTACAGCAGCACCGCGAACTCCTCGCCGCCGAAGCGCGCGGGGAGGTCGATGTTGCGGGCCGAGGAGCGCAGCAGCCGCCCCACCCGCATCAGCACCTCGTCGCCCACGCCGTGGCCGTAGGCGTCGTTGACCTGCTTGAAGAAGTCCAGGTCGATCATCACCAGCGCCATGGCCCCGCCGCCGCGCCGGAGGCGGTCGGCCTCGCGGCGGAGGGCGTCCTCCAGCACGTGCCGGCGCGACAGCTCGGTGAGGGGGTCGACCAGCGCGGTGACCTCGGTGAGCGCCCACTTTCCCGCCGTGGAGGTCCCCACGGCCACCACGAACACCAGGAACCCCAGCCAGAACAGGAGCGGCACCGACGGAAACACCCACGCCATCGGGACGAACCCGTACTGGCTGGCCAGGTCGTAGACGTAGCTGAGCGCGAACGCCGCCGTCCCCAGCACCAGCGTGGTGGCGTGCGGCCGGTGCGGCGACGACGCCAGCACGGCGCGCACCACGATGGTCAGCATCCCCACGGCCAGGAGCGCGCTCACCCACTTGTTGACGTCGGCCAGGAGCGCCAGCGGCGCCGCCGCCGCGGCCGCCAGCACCGCCACGAACCCCGCCGCGATGATCCGCTCGCGCACCCCGAAGCGAAGGTCGAAGAGCCGGTAGATGAGCGCCATGAAGAACGGCCCCGCCGCCACCATGGCCATCAGCCCCAGGCGGTAGGGGTTGACGTGCTCCACCACCAGCGAGGCCACGGTGGTGGAGTAGGTGGTGCCGTACAGCGACACCGCCAGGCACACCACCGCGAACCACAGGTTCTCCCACGCGGCGCGCCGCCGCAGCCAGAACACCAGGTGGTAGACGCCGATGGCCATGAAGAACGACACCAGCACGCCGATGACCATGTCGCGCGGGGAGTGCTCCTGCGCCAGGACGTCGTAGCGCGCCATCCGCACGGGGGCCAGGATCCCGCCCTGCGAGTAGCTGTTGAAGACGCGCACGGCCAGCACGTGCTCTCCGTTGGCCCGCCGGGCCAGCGCCTCGGGGGGCACCAGCATCAGCGCCGGGCCCACGCCCTCCACGAAGTCGGGGGGGAACCGTCCCCGCCCGCCGATCTTCACGCCGTTGAAGTACGCCTCGTACGCATCGCCCACCAGCCCGAAGGAGAGCCCCACGGGCCCGGCCACCAGCGAGTCGGGAATGGTGACGGAGACGCGGTACCACCCCAGCCCGTCGTGGTCCGGGAACGCCGTCTCCCACCCGCCCGGGACCGCAACCCGCGCCCACGCGCGGTCGTCCAGCGCCGGGTCGGCGTACGCGGGCGAGTCGCCGCGCAGGGCCTTCCAGGTGCCGGACAGCACGCGCACCCCGCCGCCGGGAGCGCTCTGCGCCGCGGCCGGAAGGGAGAGACAGACGGCGAGTAGGACGAGGAGAAGTCGCCTGGTCACGAAAAAGGGAGGATAAAGTGAAGAAAGGCAACCAAGGATATCCCCCTGGCCCCTAGCCGTCAAGAAATTCGACGCCCGGAGGCACCTTGCCGGGCAATCCGCCGCGCGATACGTTGGCGCGTCCCCGCAAATCGTTGCCGCCCCACCTCTTTACGGACCAGGAGACCCAGCCCCGATGGCCAACGTCCCGACGGCCGGACCGCTCGCCACCTTCGCCGTAGCGGCGGGGCCGCGCCACGGCGAGCTGCACCCCGTCCCGCAGCCCGTGGTCGTCATCGGCCGCGGCGCGGGAAGCGACGTGCTGATCGACGACGACTCCGTCTCGGACGCGCACGCGCGGCTGGAGTGGGACCTGGGCGCGTGGCGCATCACCGACCTGGGCTCCACCAACGGCACGGCGGTGGAGGGGGTGAAGCTGGCCCCCAACGTCCCCACCCCGCTCCCGTACGGCACCACGGTGCGCTTCGGCGGGGTCAAGCTCCAGTTCCGCCAGGTGGCCGAGGCCGATCCGGCCGCCGCGCGCCAGTCGTTCGCGCCGCCGCCCCCGCCCACCCGGCTCAAGGAGGAGCGGAGCGGCTTCCGCTTCCCCGTGTGGCTGGCGGTGCTCCTGCTGGTGCTGGCGGCGCTGGTGGCGTACGCGGTGTGGCAGACCGTGCGCCAGCCGGTCCCGGTGGAGGCGCCCGCTCCGGCGGCGGCCGCCCCGGCGCCCGCGCCCGCCCCGGCCGCCGTCCCGCTGGCCCCCCTCCCCGTGGACTCGCTGGCGGGAGACTCGGCGCTGGTCGATCCCGCCCCGGGCGATTCCGCGGGCGCCGACACGGCCGGGGCGGGAGCCGGGGCCGACACCGCAGCCGGGACGGCGCCGTGAAGCTGGCCTGGGAGGCGGCGGGGCTGACCGACGTGGGGCTGGTGCGCTCGGGGAACGAGGACGCCTTCCTGGTGGACGCGCCGCGCGGCGTGTTCCTGGTGGCGGACGGGATGGGGGGCCACGCCGCCGGCGAGGTGGCCAGCGCCATCGCGGCCGAGGCGGTGGGGGGTGCGCTGCGGGAGGGGGTGGACGCGGGGCTGCGGACGGAGGTGCTGGAGGCGTCCATGGCCGAGTCGTTCCGGGTGGCCAACCACGCCATCCTCAGCTGGAGCGCCGAGAACCCGGCGACCACGGGGATGGGGACCACCTGCACGGCGCTGGTGGTGTGCGACGACGGCACCTTTCGCCTGGCGCACATCGGCGACAGCCGGATGTACGTGGTGCGCGACGGGGAGCTGGCGCAGGTGAGCGTGGACCACACCTGGGTGCAGCAGGAGGTGAGCGCGGGCCGGCTGACGGAGCGCGCCGCGCGCACGCACCGCCTCTCGCACGTGCTGACGCGGGCGCTGGGCGCGGACCTGGACGAGCCGGAGATCTACCGGGGCACCTTCCTTCCGGGCGACGTGGTGCTCCTCTGCACGGACGGGCTCACGGGGATGCTGGGGGACCGCATCCTCCGCCGCGTCCTGGTGCGCCCCGACCCGCTCCCCGAGCTGCTGGCCACCCTGATCGACGGCGCCAACCGCCGCGGCGGCCGCGACAACATCACCGCCGTCATCGTCCGCATGTACGATCCGGATCCCACGGCGGAGCAAGCAACCGAGTAGTGCGAAATGCGAGAGTGCGAACGAGGCCGGCGTCCGTATCGGGCGCCGGCCTCTTTGCGTTGCGTCAGGACCGATCGGCGGCGGCGCGCGCCCGACGGGCCCTCACCCCTCGCGTGATGGTCCGCGAAAACCGCCTCGCGGACACATCACGCTTTCCCCATCTCCCGGTAACGGGAGAGGGAACACCTCGGCGCTTCGCGCTTTTTGCTCGTCGCTTTCAAGCAGTCATTCCAGGGCCGGACACGCAAAACCTGCCTTGGCGCAAACAACGGCAGGCCCGTGGAATCTAGCCCGCCAGCGAGAGGCTTGGGCGCGGCAGCGGCGAGACAGCCGCGGCCGCAACCGCTGCGGCCCCAGCGGAGTCTGGCGCCATCGCCCACATCCGCTCGCGCCTCGGTCGTTTGCGGCCGGAGCATCGCTGACGCTGCCACGCCCAGGCTTCGCTCGTGCCGCGGCTAGATCCTACGGCCCTGCCGTCTCTTCCGAAGGGGAGAGGTCCGCTCGGCCGGGCCTCAGATACCATGTAAAAGCGGGCCGCTACGACATAAGCTCCTTGGGTAGTCCGTTCACTTTCCAAGGGAGGTGCTTATGGAATCCGTAGCGACCCGGATGTCGGACTCGGCGCCCGCGCTGTT
>Ga0247770_1000176_pt1 | contig 58791 bp, 31 predicted proteins | sample UWRJL136409B6_FD_179943 | JGI IMG/M metagenome (GOLD analysis project Ga0247770, IMG submission 179943) | Plant litter microbial communities from Arlington Agricultural Research Station in Wisconsin, United States - UWRJ-L136-409B-6 | ecosystem: Environmental > Terrestrial > Plant litter >...
ATTTTGGAACCTTAACTCTTGTTCTGGGCTGTTTCCCTTTTGACATACAACCTTATCATTCTATGTCTGATAATTCAAGATTCATCTTTGTCATTCCGAGTCTACATACTCACCGATAAAATCTTCACAATTCCCCGATGTATACAAAATAAAATGTATTTCATGTTTATATAAAAGATACATCTTGTCTGAGATTAAGTTCTGTACCTACTAAGATGTTACTTAAATTGCCTACTATTATAGGTTTCGCAGAAAACCAGCTATCCTAGTCAGTATTGTCTTTCACTTGCTTACCATAGTTCTTCGGATATCTTTGCTACGATAACCCGTTCGGACTTTTATAATCCTGACTATAGTAAGATCACTAGGCTTCGGGTCTAACTCTAGACACTATTCATTATTTTAATGATTGGTTTAACTTTGCAGATCTTTTTTTTCTAAAAAAAAAAGAGATAAAAAAAAAGGTTTTTTTTTAAAGATTTATTGACCTTCTTAACGTAATTTTTTTATTTTTTTTAAACAATCTTCATAAAAAGGAAGATTTACTCAACAAAGTAAAACTTCCTTTTTTTGCTTTCCAAAAATTAAATAAATATTTAAGATTATTCAGCCTTATTTTTATTACTTTCTTCTTATTAGAAAAAGAAATAGATTAGCTCGCATCTAATGTTAACTTGGTGACCCATTATGCAAAAGGTACACTCTTGCTTTTCGCTAGAGCTGCTTATAAAACTACTATTTCAAAAATCTTTCCCTCACGGTACTTTTTCTCTATAGCTTATGTATTATATTTAGCCTTTGAGGAAGGTTCCCCATAATATTCAAACAGTTTTTGAACCATTTTACTTATTTATATAGGCTACTCTATTTTCGTTCACACTAATAATAGAATCTCGTTTGATTTTTTTTCCTGAAGTTAATAAGATATTTCAATTTACTTCGTTTATTAAATAATTTCTCTAAGAGTTTATACGTTTTAGTATTTAAAACATAAATATTACTCTTTAATACATAGCAAGATTTCCATAAAAGTCTCTTTATATACTTATATATATTCAATCAATTAAATTTATATATTCAATCAATTAAATATATAAAAAAAAATATATATCTACACTATATTTCTAAGATATTTTTAATAATAATTTATCTAGTATTTCTTAGAATCGGATTACTGTGACTCGAACACAGAAATACTCCAACCCAAATGAAGCGTCGTAACCAATCTGACTCTAATCCGCTATTAATTATTATATATAAATCCTTTTAAGATATTAAATATATTTTTTTACAGTATGATTTTTACATATCTTAGATTATCATTTTTATAAATACTAATTTTTATATAAATTATTATAAAGGTAAAACCCTAATTTTGATTTAATTTATGCTTAATTTTTTTTTATTTAATTTTTTTTCTTATTAAGGTAAAACCATAATTAACAGAGAATATAGGATTCGAACCCATGATGACTATAAACCATAACTAATCTCAAATTAGCCACCTTAAACCACTCGGTCAATTCTCTTTAATTCTTTTAAGAATTGAACTTAAATATCATTCTCATCAAGAATGCACTTTACCGATTAAGTTAAGGAATTTACTCTTTTTAAGAAATAGGAGATTTGAACTCCTAACATCCCGAGTGTAAAACGGGTGCTCTACCGTTGAGCTAATTTCTTTAACAATATCATAAATTCTATTTATTATATTATTAACTAATTAAATATTTATAATTAAATATTTAATAAATTAAAATTAATAATAACTGATATTAAATATAAAATAAAGGCTAATTCTTTTATATACCTCTATAAAAGAAATTAAAATATGAACTTTTTTTTTTATTTTTAACATAATCATAACATGTTATACCATATATTATAATATAACCTTTATGGTTTTACCTAATATAAAGATAATACTCTCATATAACTAAGACTGGTAATTTTTTTGTTTTATAGTTATAATAATAGCTCCAACCATAGCTAGTAATAAAATAAAACTAGCTATTATTAATCATATATTATAATTAGTATACATTATATTACCTATAGTTGTAATATGATTACTTTCGGCTAAATTACCATCTCACATTTTACTAGTAGTAAAAAATAAATCTTTATTAGTATTAAATATAAAATTTGAATTATTATCTTCAGAGCTTGCGCCATTAAAAGAAAAACCAAATAAATCATTATTTAAATTACTATTAAAATTACTTAATATAGCTATATCATAAGGTAATAATTGAAATAAAGAATAACTAAGAGAAATACCTATTATTATAGTTAAAGGTATACTATTATTAGTATCATTTTGAAGTTCACTTATTCTAATGTTAATTAACATTAATATGAATAAAAACAATATTGATACTGCACCTATATATACAATTAAATAAGATAAACCTATAAAACTTAACCCTAACATTATTAAATAACAAGAAATACTTGCAAATAATCCTATTAAAAATAATACAGATATTATAGGATTTTTATTAATAATAACAGATATTGCACAAAAAACTGCTAATATGGATATTATATCTAATATATTTCAAATGTAGCCATTAGTATATACTTCATTTAATAAGAATAATTTTGCTTGCAAATTTTTAATTAAAAAAACCTCTTGTGATTATTGAGGGAAACTATACAATTTAATTATTAATATATGAAATATTATTATTATTATTTAATAATGGTCCCATTATTGATTAATTTAAACCGGAAAAGAGATGATTCGAACACCCAAGTGTTTAACACAATATTTAGCAAATATCTCGCCCTACCTATAGCAACTTTTCCTTAAAAGACGAATTAGACCGGCATCGAACCAGCATCTACTTCCGTGACAGGGAAGCCCTTTACCAATTAAGTTACTAATTCTTTATTTATTAAAATACATTCAATGAGATTCGAACTCACTACTGTAATTTGGAAAATAACCGTTTTACCATTAAACTATGAACGCTTAGATATCTTTACTGCACCTTGCGAGATTCGAACTCACATCATCTAGCAGGCAACTAGAACTTCTACCATTAAACTAAAGATGCTTATATTTAAAATATATTCTACTATATTTCTAGTATATTTTTATTAAATAGTATACTACACTATATATAGAATTTTTTAATAACTAAAAATAAAAAAAGGACAAAATTACTATTTTTAGTCTGAGTTATAGATTAAAGATTTTTTTACTTTTTTTAAGATTATATAATATCTGTCTAAAATTTAGGTATTAAATTTTAATAATTAATTTATTCATCAGGATTTATAAGACTCGAACTTATTTCTTAATGATTAAAAGTCATATGTATTACCATTATACCAAAACCCCTTATTTTATAGCAACTAAAACAATTATAGCAATTAAATCAAATATATAATTATTATATACTTGATAAGGTATTAATTTGCTTAAAATTAAAATTTATAATAATAAGAATTATTTTTAAATAATCTAGGGAATGCCATACAAGGGTACCCAGATTCGAACTAAGAACTTAAAGGTTGAAGCTTTCCGTTTTACCATTAAACTATACCCTTTAAAAAGAAATTTTATTATTAATTTTTATTACATTTATTTTTATTATTAATTTTTATTACATTTATTTTTATTATTAATTTATCTAAAATTTTTATTTTAATATAATTATTAATTTGTATTAAAAAAATTTTTTTAGGTAAAACCTTAATTTAGGAACCTCAATAATATATAGATATATATAAAAATAATCAAACTACGTCTACAAAATGTCAATATAATATTCCTCCTTCAAAACCTAAATGGTGATTATCAGTTAAATGATAAGCAAATATTCTTCATAATGCTACTCCTAGGAATATTGTCCCAATTATAACATGTAATCCATGGAAACCTGTAGAAAAAAAGAAACATGTACCAAAAGCACCATCACTAATAGTAAAGGAAGATACACTATATTCAATACCCTGGAATATTGTAAATATTATTGCTAATAATATAGTAGCAATAGACCCATATAAAGCTCCTTTTCTTTCCCCATGAATTAAAGAATGATGGGCATATGTTACTGTAGCACCACTAGACAGAAGTATTACAGTATTAAGAAGAGGTAACTCAAAAGGATTTACGGGTTCTATACCTAAAGGGGGTCATTGAGCTCCTAATTCAACAGTAGGTGTTAATGCACTATGAAAGAATGCTCAAAATATAGCTAAAAAAAATAAAGCTTCAGATACTATAAATAATATAATACCTAAATTTAATCCTTTTTGTACAGCTAAAGTATGATCACCTAAAAAAGTACCTTCAGATATTATATCTCTAAATCAAAAAGACATAGAAGATACTACTAAAAATAATGCAATATAAAATAAATAATAAGAATTATTAAAGTTATGCATAGATAACCCCGCACTAGTAGTTAAATTTAATAAACAAATACTTGTATATAAAGGTCAAGGAGAAGGGGAAACTAAATGGAAAGGATGGTCCTGAAAACTACTTCGCTTTAAATTTGTTATTTTTTTTTCTATTGTCATTTTTTTTATATTTATTATTAAGTTATTAATTTTTTTTTCTTTAAGGTTTAGGTTTTAAGATTTAAATATTACCCCTTTTTATTTATTTTATATGTATAAAAAAAAATATTTTTAGCATCTAAATTGAATCGAACATTTATCCTAATATTAACCGTATTATCCTCTACCGTTGAGCTACAGAAACTATTAATTTAAAGCAAATTTTTTAATTCTAATTTACATTTTTGAGATTTATAATATTTTTATGAATAGGAGAGAAAGGAATTGAACCTTCGACGACTAATTAGTCATTAAGTTTACAGCTTAACCCGTCATACCAACAAACGGAACCCTCCTTCATATATAAAAATAATATATTTTTATATACTTGAAAAATTAGATAAATCTAGTGGTTAATTATAACAGTAAAATAATTATAGCAAGATATTAAATAATATTGATTTATTGTTTATCTCTATTGAAATATAACAATAAATTACCTAATACTATTCTCTGTATATTTACATATATTTCACTAAATAAATTTACAATGAAATACATTTATTTAAAAGCAACCTTCTAATAAAAATTATAAAATAAGCTGATTTAACCTAATTTGATAAAATGTTTATCGTTGAAAATCCCGTGCAACTTCCACTACACGAACTGTATTTCGACTTAACACTAATCAGAGCCATGCATACGAAGAAATCTGTTTTAAAATCTAAAACTTATACATTTACTTACTTAAGAACAGAAAGGCAAACTTATTGCATAAACTCCTTTCAGCATGCGACGAGTGATTAGTACCAATCTGAGAAATATTCACCGTGTCATGGTGATGCACGATTACTAGCAATTTCCTATTCATGTAGCCGAATTACAGACTACAATCCTTTTCCAATTTTATCCTATTTTAGAAGATTAGCTAAAACTTTCATTTTTGCATCTTTTTGTTTAGGAATATGTGGCACGTCTATAGCCCACAACATTAAGGCCATGATGACTTGTCTTAATCCCTATTATCATACTTAAGAGTTTTAAGTTTACTCAACTTTATTTTTATAAATACAAATAAAGTAAGGGCTTACGTTAATTTATGGAGTTAACCAATATTTCACAACATTAACTGAAGACAGCCGTGCAACACTTGTATTAATAATAAAATAATATTATTATTATAATATTTTTCTTCATTTTTATAAAAATTACCAAAAATATATTATCATTAATATTCAAATTGTGGTAAGGTTTTTCGAGGATCATCGAATTAAATAACATACTTCACTGCTGGTGTCAAAAACGGTCTAGTGATTTCAGTTCCTGCGTTGCCACATTACTCTTGAGGTGAAATGCTTATATTTTCATTTTTTAGACTAAATTTCTCTAATCTGCTGCATTCATAATTGTCTGCAAAGACTACTGGGGTATCAAATCCTGTTCGTGCCCTATGCCTTCGTTCTTCGACGTCAGTTTTTACATAAAAGATTGCCTACGCCTTCACCAGTCCCCTAGGTATCAACAAATTTAAACTCTACACTCTAGAGTACGATCTTCTTACATAAAACTCTAGAAAATTGTCCCTTGTTAAGGAAATTTTTCCGTCTGAGTACCCTTTAAACCTATTCATGATGATTAACACTAGTCTCTTACGTATTGCCGCGACTGCTGGCACGTAATTTGTCAAGACAGTTATACATATTGTCATTATAAATATGTAGACAGAACTTTATTCGATAAATCAATTTGCTCCTACCCCTGACTTCCCGAGTACTCGAGCCGTTCTTCCAAGTTACCAGTTCAGCCCTTAGGCCATTGACCAATATTCCCCACTGCTGTACCCAATTGTCTTGGGATTTTTTCATCCCCAATGTGGTCGATCAACCATTTTCAGTTTCGACTAAGAGAATTATGGGCTTGTTATGCCATTACCTTAACAACTACCTATCTCTATGATAAATCTTTTCCTCCTAAAGCAGGTATTACACCCTTTTTTTATGAAGAATTTAGCTTCACTTTAAGATCGGTTGTATAAATCATCTTTTCCTCACCTGTACACCACTTTTAATTAAATTAATATATAATCCTAGCTTTTACTTATATTTAATTATCCATCTATTATTTATAAAAAAATATAGGTTCTATCTATATTTTTATATAATAAGGATTAATAAGAAATATTAACAACAGCTATTAATTAAACGTACGATTAGCATGTGTCAAGTACATGGACAGTGTTCAATCAGAGCCATCACCAAGCTCTACTATTTTTTTTTTATAATGCTCATTAGTAGTAAATAAAAATAATACATTATATAAATCTGTAACCTCACATTACATCTCTACAAAATTTTTAGAGTCATTTTACATATCTACTAGATATGTAATATAAATATATACTCATATAACATATTTTGTCATATTTAAAAAATCAAAAAGATGATGAATGTTATTTACGCACATTTTAAAGTATTAAATAACTACATTTAAATTTTAATTTAAATTATTAAGATTTAAATTAAGTTATTTACTGCACCCTGCGAGATTCGAACTCACATCATCTAGCAGGCAACTAGGGCTTCTACCATTAAACTAAGGATGCTTATATTTATATAGTTATACTATATTTCTAGAAAATTTTTAGTCCGAGTTATAGATTAAAGATTTTTTTACTTTTTTTAAGATTATATCAGATAAAATAAAAAATTTTTTATCCTAAACTCCTAAGATTTTTTTGTAACTATATTTAAATATATCTTGAAAATTTTATTTCAAGTTTTATTTATAGTTAACAAGGGATTAATATAAGCTATATATAGTCATTGAATTATATACTCTATTTATTCCTTTTTTACAAAAAGGGGGTTTTAACTCAAAAGTTAGCAGTAATTTAAAGTTAATTATATAATATTTAATTATTTATTCCTTCTATTCTTTTTTCTCTAAATATACCAGATATTTATACCTAACAACAAAAAAGTTTTTTTTACCCATAACTTTCCGAATAAATTTATCATTATCACCTTATTATTTTTATATATTTAAATTGTATTTCTAATAAAAATACAATCGGATTACTGTGACTCGAACACAGAAATACTCCAACCCAAATGAAGCGTCGTAACCAATCTGACTCTAATCCGCTATTAATTATATTATAATTTATATCTAGAATCTAGTCCATCTTTTATATATCCACTTGTCAATACAAAAACTTGAGCTTGTATAAAAGTTATACCAACCTCTAGTCCTGAAAAAGCTATTAATATTACTAGTCCTATTCTTTCTACCTGACTCCTCCCTTTAGTCCTCTAGTTAATGTAAATCTAGTGCATCTTTTATATATCCACTTGTCAATACTACAAAAACTTGAGCTTGTATAAAAGCTATTCCAAGCTCTAGTCCTGAAAAAGCTATTATAAAAAGCAAGGGTATCAAACCTAGTAAAAAAAATAAAAAACCCGATGTCATTATATTGTAAGTAAAACCTGCTAAAATATGTAATAACATATGACCACTTAATATGTTAGCAGCTAATCTTAAACCTAATGAAATATTTCTAGCTAAATAAGAAATAAATTCAATTAAGACTAATAAAGGTAATAAAGCTAAAGGACAACCAGCAGGAACTAATAAAGAGAAAAATACTAACCCATGTTTTTGAAATCCTAAGATTGTTGCACCTAAAACTATAGTAAAACTAAGAGCAAATGTCAATACAAAATGACTAGTTGATGCAAAACTATAAGGAACCATACCTATTAAATTATTTATTAATATAAAAATAAATAAAGTATAAATAAATGGGAAATATATTTGACCTTTTCCTGCGTTTATTTGATTTGTAACTATACTATGAATTGTTGCATATAAAGATTCTAGACTTATAGATCACTTGTTACTTACTACTTTATTATAATTTGTACTTAAAAGGTTTATAACTAATAAAAAAAAAGCACCTATACTTAAATAAAACCCTATGTTTGTAATAGAAATATGTAAATCACCTAATATAGGTAAATCTATACTTAATAAATCTCTTATTTCAAATTGAGTTAAAGGGCTAAAAACCTCTTTTTCGAATTCCACAGCAAAATTATTATTTAAAGTACTATTATTCAACAGTACTTAGATATTTAAATAAACCTTGATAATATAAACATATAAATACAACCCTCCCTTAAACAAGGTAAAGGTTGAAAATGAAAAATAGCTTTTTTTCATATAAATTATTTTTTTTCCTTTTTAGATAAGTTCGGTAGTTCCCTAGTTCCAAAGAGAAATTTTTTATTTATTTAAATTTCTATTAATTTCTATTTATTTACACAGTAAAAAACTATGTTTTTTCTTTGGCTTTGGCTTTCACTTTCACTTTTACTTTTTTCAAAAAAGAAGAAAATTTTAATTTTACTATATATATAGTTTGGAAATAAATGTTCTGGATAAAAATAAACGAACAAATCTAGGTAAAATATATTTTGATAAAATATAAACTGTAAGAAGTACTATAGTAAAAGTAAAAAAGATTTCATTTATAAAATAAAAAGGGACTAATTGAGGCATAATTGTGTTATATTATATTCACGATATAATACTTTAGGATACTATGTATTTACATTAATTATTTAGCGATTAAACAATATAATATTACATATCATTAAATATATAATATAGCTAAAAAAAAGGAATCTTATCTATATAAGATGATTATATATCAATTAATATATTAATAATATTAGATTTATTAATATAACATATAAAAAAAAAAATAAATGAAAGACTTTAGTCTATAAGAATTTATTTAAGGATAATATATAACGAAAAAAAATATTTCACATAAAAAGTACTAAGAACTAATAGATTAAAGCTTATCGTTTGACCTTTAAACTATACTATTCATGTTAATCAAACCAAATATACATTTAAAGTTCCTACTATATTTAAGATTAATTTGAAGACAAATATAAATTAAATATAATAAATTAAATATAATAAATTAAACTACCAACTGAATAGTGTAAACCATCTAAAATAAATGAAGGATAGATACCAAATAATATAGTAAATAAAATTAAAGTAAACAACAAAAAGAATTCTCTTTTAGAGATATCACTAATATTATCTAAAAAAAATTTACTATATGAACCACCAAAAGATATTCTATTATACATATATATTGTATAGGCTGCTGAGAATATAATAGAAAAACTAGCAAATAAACCCAATAAAGGTAATCTTTCAAATACCCCATAAAGAGACATAAATTCACCTATAAAATTCAAAGTTAAAGGTACCCCGCAATTCCCTAAGGATAGTATAAAAAAAAGTAGAGCAAATAAAGGCATTACTTGAGCTATTCCTTTATAAAAATGTATTAACCTAGTACCTGATCTATCATATAATACTCCACCTGCACATATGAATAAACCACTAGAAACAAACCCGTGTGCTAGACCTAAAATAATTCCTCCTTCAATACCCTGAATTGTATTACTAAACACTCCTATTAAATACACTGCTGCATGAGACACTGAACTATAAGCAATTAATTCCTTAATATCTGTAGTTCTTAATGTACTAAAACTTGCATATATTATAGTAATAACACCTATCATAAAAATTATATAAGTAAAATTTAAAGAAACTTTAGGTAATATAGGTAGAATTAATCTAAATATACCGTATAAACTTAATTTTAAAACAATACCTGCAAGTACAATACTTCCACCTAAAGGGGATTCAACATGAGCCTTTAACAATCAATTATTTAAGAAAATTGTAGGTGTTTTTACAGCGAAAGCTATAAATATACCCGAAAATAAAAATATTTGAGTTGTATAATCAAAATTACTTTTGAATAAGGCATCAAAATAAGTAGTACCCATTATAGAAGACATAGTTAAAATGGATAATAATAAAAATAAAGATCCTCATAATGTATATAAAAAGATATAAAAACTAGCTCTTACTTTATTACTTGATCCAAATAATCCTATCAGTATAAATAAGGGAGGTAATATACTTTCAAAAAAAATATAAAATAATAAAATATCTAATACTAAAAATACACCTAATAGTAATGTTTCTAATAATAGCATGATTATTAGATAGGATTTAATATTATTAGTAATTGAATTTCAATTAGATATTAATGCAATAGGCATTATTATTGTTGTTAATAAAACAAAATATATAGAAATACCATCTACCCCTAAATATATATCATAAAAACTTAAATCATAATGTTCTTGTATAAATTGAAATTGATTATTACTAAAATCAAATAGGACATATATTATTAAAGATATAATCAAATTAAAAATTGAAGTAATCAAAGCTATTTTTTTGTAAAAATTAATTTTATTTTTTTCAACATTAAAATAGGTAGGTAAACTAAAACCTAATAAAGGTACATTCGAAGTAATTGACTCTTTTAATATTACAGAATAATATGAACGCACACCGGATATTAAAAATATTCCTATTAAAGGAACCAACAATAAACTATATAAAATCACTATTTTATATAATTTATGCTTACATACCCTAAAGTTATATATAATTTCTTATATCTAATATATAATATATTAGATTATTACCGACTAATTTTTATGGTATATTAATAAAAATATTTAATTATTATAATATTAAAAGTTAAATGTTAATCCACGTAAATTACAGCATAAAGATATCAATAATCCACTATAAACACTTTATAATAAATAAATATTTATAGGAAATATATTATAAGTATATAATATACAAGGTATTAATATTATTAATGCAAATAATATAGGTAATAAAACTGTTCAACAAAAACCCATAAGTTGATCAAAACGTATTCTAGGGAAAGAAGCTCTTGTTCATATAAAAATAAAAATTAAAATTGAACTTTTTAAACCTAAAACTAATCCATATAATAATCCATCTAGAACAGAACTATTTTTTAAAATATCAAAATAATAATAATATAACCCTTCAATCAAAATATTATTATAATATAATATTTCATATTTTAATCCTTCTATAATATAATCATAAAAAGATACTATTAATGTATATTGATTTATAAAAAATATAAATTTTACAAATTCATTTATGTCTTTTTCTACAAAAATTGAAGAACTACTTATATCTAAAATAATAGAATTAAAAATATCTAAATTATTTTTTAATAAATAACCCCCTAAAAATAAGATACTAGTAAGTATACACATTAAAACAATACTCCCATATTCAGCTAAAAAAAAGAAAACAAAAACTACGGCTGCATGTTCTGTCATAAACCCACTAACAAGCTCAGACTCAGCTTCAGCTAAATCAAAAGGAGCTCTATTAGTTTCAGCAATAGAACCTATAAAAAATATTATAAATACTATTAATAATGGGAATATAAATCAAATAGTTCTTTGAACTTCAATATTTTCAGTTAGATTAAAACTACCTGTTAACATTATAACTAATAATATCGCTGAGCTTAATACTAACTCATAGCTAATCAATTGAGCAGTACTTCTTAAAGAACCTAAAAAAGCATATTTACTGTTAGCACTTCAACCTGCTAACAATATACCATATGTAGCTAAGGAAGATACCGCTAACATATAAAATATACCTAAACTCATATCATTGATGGCTAACCCTGGGCCGTAAGGTATAACTGCATAACCTAAAAGAGCAAAAATTAAGGTAATTACTGGACCTAAGAAAAATAAGATTATATTAGATTGTGTAGGTGCTACATACTCTTTTAATAAAAGTTTTAATGCATCTGCAAAAGCTTGAAGTAAACCGTAGTATCCTACTATATTAGGCCCCAACCTTCTTTGCATACTTGCCATCGTTTTTCTCTCGGCCACTGTTACATACGCCACTGCCAATAAACTTGGTACTAAGACTAATACTACTTCTAGTATAGATATAATTGAAATTATTGTAGGAGTAATATCAAGCATATCTATTTTATATTTATATAAAAGATAATCAACAAATTCTATTTAGAATTTTTTATACAGATTTAAGATTAAATCAAAAAATTTAATCTTAAATCAAAAAATTTTTAATTAATATTTAATTATTCACAGTTATATTAAGGGTTAATATATAATTAATATTTAATTCTGAAGAATAATATTAAGGATTATTTTTTTTATTAAATATTAATTCTTCACAAGTACATTAAGGATTCTTTTTTTATTAAATATTAATACTGAAGAATTATATTAAGGATTATTTTTTTAATTAATATTAAATTCTTTATAATTAATTTAAAACTTTTTTTTATCATATTTAAGCATAGATGAGAATTGAACTCATACTCTTATGAACCGGTCCATACGTTTTGCCATTAAACTAATATACTTTAATTTATATTCTTATTTTTAATCATTTATATTAAAATATAAAATAATAAACCGTATTTTTATAATAATTACAGATTCCCTTCATATATAAATCATAAATCATAAATCATAAATCATAAATCATAAATCATAAATCATAAATCATAAATCATAAATCATAATATTTATTATTATGTCTATTTATATATAAAATTATATAAAGATTAAGATTTATAATCAAAATTAAAGATTAATACCAATAAAAAAAAAAAAGATAAAAAGAGACAAAAAAAATATATTAAAAAATATATGATATTTATAAATATAATATATTTAAGTATATAAGTACTTAAAATGCAAAAGAGAAGAGATTAACTTATAGATACATATATAAAAGAAAGTTCAGATAAAAAAAGAACTTTAGATAAAAAAGATGAAGTTATGAATATTAATTAAATAAAGGTTTATTTAATTTTTAGTTCTTTTAGAACTACTATTTTCATCTGAACTATCATCCCCATAACTTCTTTTTTCTTTACCCTTACCTTTATCTTTAGGGTCTTCCTCAGCCTCAGTAGGATAATTATAACGATCCTCAGGTAACACTTCTTTACCTTTAGATTCTGCCGAATTATCCTTCACTAAACTCTCTTTACCCTTACCTTTACGGTCTGAACTACTATCACTATCTTCTGTAAGTCTCTCCTCTATTGCTTTAATAACAGCTTCTTCTTTAGCTGTTCATTTGGCGAATTCAGATGCCGCTGCAGGAACACTACTTGAACCATAATGACTCTTCTGCTCCTCTACTGTCTCTAAAATTATCGCTAATTCCTCTACAGAAAAGTGACTTAAAACTTTTTTATTTTCTAAATCAAGGTCTTCTATACGTTTAGATCTAACTATATCTGGATTATCATTATCACTAGCTCTAAATCTACTACGTCAATCTGAGCCTGAATCTGATCCAGCTTGAGGATTATTTACTTGACCTGACCCTGACCCTGACCCTGATGCTCAACCGGACCCTTGGTTGTTACCAGAACCTGAACTAGAACCTGACCCATTATCCATATATAAATTATAATTATTTACACGATGATAATTTGGACCAGTACCAGTATCTGGTATTAAATATCCATTATTTAATACCTCTTCCAAGAGTCCTTTTATACTTAAGCTAGCCAATAAAGAAGTTAAACCAGCCAATATTTCTGTAGGTATTAAGAACTTATAAATAGTATCTCCAATATTAAAAGTAAACTCTGGCTTAAAATCAAAAAGAGGGAATAAATAATGTTTTATTAAATAAGAAAGTATAACCATAATAAAACCTAAAATTAAATTTCTAAGAGTTAAATGTTTAACTATTATATAAATGAATCCGGGAACTCTCAACTTGAATCGACGGAATAATATTTCCCCCTCCCTTAAAAAAGAAATTACCACTACCACCACCTGTTATACTATTTTCAATTAAACTAACTACAGGCACAATTATTATAAAATAACTAAAATATAAAACTGTACATACTTGTCCTAGTTCTATATAAGGAGTTTCCACATGACAAGCTCCTAATTTCATTAAAATTAAAAAATTAGCCACAAATACTCAGAAAGCCAATTTACTTATAGGTCTAAATTGTAAACCTTTAGATCTACCTAAATCTGTAATAGGTAATAACATTATTGCTAATATAGCAGCAAACATAGCAATAACCCCTAATAATTTATTAGGTATAGATCTTAATATAGCATAGAAAGGTAATAAATATCACTCAGGCACAATAGCAGGTGGAGTTTGCATTGGATTAGCCATTATATAATTTTCACTATCTCCTAATACATTAGGCATAAAGAATACAAATAAACTTAAAACAAATATAAATATGAAAATAGTGATTAAATCTTTAAATAAATAATAAGGAGCAAAGGTTATTCTATCATAATTACCTGAAATACCTAAAGGATTACTTGACCCTGCTGTATCATGAAGTGCTATTAAATGCATTAAGACTAAAGCTACTAATATGAAAGGTAAAACAAAATGCAAAGCAAAAAATCTGTTTAAAGTTGCATTGTTAACAGAAAAACCCCCTCAAATGAATTCAACAATATCTTGACCAATTCATGGAATAGCACTTATAAGGTTAGTAATAACAGTTGCACCTCATAAACTCATTTGACCATATGGTAAAACATAACCCAAGAAAGCTGTAGCCATCATAAGTATAAGTATTACTGTACCTATAGCTCAAACTAATGTTCTAGGAGCTCTATATGATCCATAGTACATTCCTCTTCCAATATGTAAATATACTAAGAAAAAGAAAGCTGAAGCTGTATTACTATGTAAATAACGTACTAATCATCCATTATTTACATCACGCATAATATGTTCTATAGAATTAAATGATTCTAATACATTAGGGCTATAGTGCATAGCTAAAGTAACACCTGTTACAATTTGTATAATTAAACAAATTAACAATAAAGAACCAAAATTTCAAGCATAACTTATATTACTTGGCTGTGAAGCATCTATAAGATATGAATTAACTAATTTTAATAAGGGATGACTTTTTAAGATTCTCATAGTATAAATTATATAAAAAAATTTTTTCAATAACAAATTAAATGAAGACAATTAAACCCACAAATTAAACAACTAAGATTCTTCAGAATATATTAATATATTAAATGTAGTATAAATACATAAGTTACATATTTATTAGGTAAATTTAAACTACAATTACCTAGAATAACAGGAAACTAAAAAGTACTATAATAGGATAAGGATAAGAATAAGAATAAGAATAAGGATAACGAGAAGAATAAGAATAACGATAAGGAGAAGGAGAAGGAGAAGGAGAAGGAGAAGGAGATACCAGGACTCGAACCCAGGAATCTGACTTGCAAAGTCAGTGTTTTACCAAACTAAACTATACCCCCTAAATTAGTTATTTTAATATAGTCTAATACGAATATTTAATTATACTAGTATTAAAATAACGCTTTTAGATCTATAAAGGTCAAGGAGAAACTAAATGGAAAGGATTGTACTGAATAATTAAAATATATTTTAATTATATAATACGATAACTATTAAAATCATAGTATTTATAACAAACATATAGAATAACTTTTTTTTTTATTGACTATTAGTCATTTAATTTTTATTTTTAAATTTTGTCATTTTTTTTTTAATTTTGTCATTTTTTTTTATTATTAAGTTATTAATTTTTTTTTCTTTAAGATTTAGGTTTTAAGATTTAAATATTTCCCCTTTTTATTTATTTTATATGTATGAAAAATTAAAGAATTAAGATTTATACTAACCTCTTTTTATTTTTTTTATACAAATAAAACTTAAGAATTATAAATATATATATTTAAATAAATAAGAGTTATTAATATAAATTTTTTTTATTGAAGCTTCTAAAATGAATCGAACATTTATCCTAATATTAACAGTATTATGCTCTACCGTTGAGCTATAGAAACGTTAATTTTTTTTATATAAGTATATAAAAGAATCGAACTCATACTCTTATGAACCGTAGTCATACGTTTTACCTTTAAACTAACATACTTTAATTTATCTGCTTATTTTTAATATTACATTTAAAATATAAAATAATAAACCCTATTTTTGTATTAATTAGTACTTCCCTTTATATATTCCCATTTTAGATTCGAACTAAAATCGCGATATTAGAAGTATCATGTTCTCCCTTTGAACTAATGAGAGATTTTTTTTTAATTACTAATGTTAATAAAAATTTGTCGAACTCACTCACAATCCAAATTAATTAATAACTTTTATCACCCATTCAGCTTTTTTTGCTTTAACCGTAGTCAATAAGAGACTAAGAGTCTCCAATATCCCTATCCTAATTTTAATAATTCTCTACTTAAATATAATACTTATTTTCTACTAAAAATTTATTGTATTTTATTTCAGATTGCTAGATACTCATCCCATAATATAGGGATTCTAGCTAAAATCACATCAATAAAATAACTACTACGTCTAAAAAAGGTTAATAAACGAGTATTTAGTTCTATCGAAAGAACGAATAAAAATATTAAATTGATGTGAAAAACTTGAAAAGAAATTATTTAAAATACTAAAATTTAAATATATTTTTTCATCAATAGAAGTAGGACATTTTGATAGAACTATATTACGACTATCTAATTTAAGTTTAAATTTTAATAATCAATAATCAGCATTAAGCATACCTGGTTTCGAATTTAAATTTGGATTCTTAAAATTAGATAATCAATTTAAATTAGTATAATAGTTATAACAATTTATAAAGAATTACTACCTATATCCAAATTAGAATCTTGCATATTAGAAGAATCTATATAATTATCTAAATCTTAAATTAAAGAATTAGAAATAGGGTTTAAATCTTTATCACTTGGTTTATTGTAAACCTCATAATGAATGACTTTTTTTTTGAACTATAGTTTTTAACTTATAGCTATTGCCTCACTGTAAACCCAGCATTTAAAACAGGTTCATTTTTTTAATTTGAACCTTTAATTTTACTTTCCTCTTGTCTAATAGTAACAGTCATTAATAAAATAAAAACTAATAAAATTAATAAAGATAAATTAAAACCAAAACCAAAACTCGGTAAAGAAAAAAAAACAGTAAATATATATATAATAAAAGAAACTAAAATAAATAAAGCATAATTTGTTACAATACTTGTATTTAAATATGAAATCATTTTACTTGAACTTATTAATCCTTTTTCTAAACCAAAAGGTCCACATAACTCTATACTACCTTTATCTAAAATCTTAGTTGTTTGTCCTCCTAAATATAAAATAATATTTACAATATATTTATTATAAAAATATTCGATTAAAAATCTTTGATTAAAAAAACCAAAAATATTATAACCTAATCTAGATAATTTAAAAGAAATAACAAATTCAGGGAAAAATTCTGAAATTATTAATGCAACTATACTAAAAGAGATAGTAAATACAAAAGGTAATAATTTAAAGAATGTAGATACAGCAAATTCAGTATCTATCATTATTTCATGAAGAGGATGAATAAATAAACTATTATCTATAAAAAAGTTAGAACCTAAACCTATAAAAATATCTTTTGAAATAAAACCAAAAAATATTGAAAATAAAGCCAATATCACTAAAGGTAAACTCAAAAATAAATTACCTTCATGAGCATGTTTATAAGAAATTTTCGGACCATTAGGATTAGTTAAAAAAGTTAAATATAATACTTTAACTGAATATAAAGTTGTAAATATTGCACCAATAGTTGCAATAATATATACAGCTACACCTGAAAAACTAAATTGACCATAAGCAGATTCTAATATAAAATCTTTACTATAAAAACCAGTCATAAAAGGAAAGGCTACTAAACTTAAACTTGCTATTAGCATAACAGAATAAGTTAAAGGTAAATAACCTATTAACCCACCAAATTTTCTAAAATCTTGGTTATCCGCAACAGCATGTATAACACTACCTGCTCCTAAAAATAATAATGCTTTATAAAAAGCATGATTTATTAAATGAAATAAAGCTATATTATAAGAAGATAAACCTATTGCAATAACCATCATCCCTAGTTGAGACATAGTAGAATAAGCTATAACTTTCTTAATATCTTGTTGAAATAAACCAATAAGAGAACTAAATACAGTAGTTATTGCACCTAATCATAAACATAGTAATAAAACAGTACTACTATATTCAATTAATGGTGAACTACGCATTAATAAATATACACCCGCAGTAACCATAGTAGCTGCATGTATTAATGCAGAAACTGGGGTAGGACCTTCCATCGCCATAGGTAATCAAATATGTAATCCCACTTGAGAACTTTTAGCCATTGCACCTATTAATAAACATATACCTATTATAATAATAATATTATTATTCATATAAGGAGCCAATGAAAAGACTGTAGCATAATCTAAATTACCTAAAGATCATAATATTGTAAACATACCTATTGTTAAAAAACAATCTCCTACTCTATTTGTTAAAAAAGCTGACATAGAACTTTGATTTGCAGCTACTCTAGTAAATCAAAAACTAACTAAAAGATATGAACAAACCCCTACACCTTCTCATCCTACAAACATTAATAAGTAATTATTTGCTGTTACAAGAATTATCATCATAAAAGTAAATAAACTTAAATAACTAAAAAATCTTTGATTATGTGGATCTGCACTCATATAACTTATTGAATATAAATGAACTAAAGAACTTATGATTAATACAGGTATTAACATGGATGTTGTTAAACTATCAATTTGAAAACCTCAAGTTATATTAAATCATTCACTATCTATTCATCTAAATAAATTTAAAGTTATTGGCGCATTATTAAAACCTACCTCGAAAAAAGCTAATACAGCTAAAATTGTTGTTATTATTATACTTAAACATGTAATTAATTGTGCACCGTTAACTCCAACTTTTCTACCAAAAAAGCCAGAAACTATAGATCCTAATAAAGGTAAGATTATTATACTTATATACATTATTTATATTCTATTGCTATACTTCCTCTTAATCTATAAAAAGCAACTAAAATACCTAAACCTATTGCAGATTCTGCTCCTGCTACAACTATTATATAAATAGCATAAGTTTGACCTATAATATCATCCATATTAAGTGAACTTACTAATATCAGAAATGTGATAGCTAATAACATTATTTCAATTGAAATAAGCATTAATATAATATTTTTTCTATTTAATACGAAACCTAATATTCCTATTAAAAAAAGTATCAAGGTTATATTCATAATATAAAATTTTAATTTTTTTTATTTAATTTAAAGTAAATATTTAAATAAATAATTTTTTTAATTATTATTAAAGTATTTAATTAAATGGTTATATATAACCATTTAATAAGTATTTTTAAGTAAAAACTACGAATAGGGCCCACCCTTACTGTTTAAGACTTATAACAGTTTTCACCCCAAGAAAAGGATCGTAACAAATTAACCTGTTATGTCTACATTTTCAGACTTATATCAATAGATCATCATCATTCCCCCTTATAAGGGTTACTTTCAATAAATGAAACAAAACTCCTACCCTAGCCCTCCGTATGGCCAGGACAAGTAAGCATCCCGCCCAAATTAGTGATATACTCCTCTCTAATTTAATATCTCCTTTAGAACTTAAAAATACTAGTATAAACTGGACCTAAGATATTTAATTAGAGATTTAACTTACAAAAAAAAATAACGAACTTAAATTAATAAAAATTACTTACTTCTATTAATCAATTCACCTATTTTCTTTTTCAAATAATTATCTTTAGAATTAAACTCAGCTTTGGCTCTATTATATTCATTAAGTGACTTGGTGAACTCTTTACAGTCCTTATGGTCTACAAGACATCAAGGACCCTTTTTCATTTCTTTAATCATAATATCCTCGACTTTATTTAGCTAATATTACTAAAAAGACAGGTTTAACCTACATTTTTAAACTAATTTTAAATTTTTCTTGTTTATTTAGTAAATGCTTATCCTTACCCAAAGGTCCCTATCCAATCAGCATCCATAGGTCTTTCCTTACCTCCCTCCAATAGAAGATTGTAATGGTAGACTTACAAATGCATGAGGCTTAGGTGGACTAGATAAAGCTCATTCTAAGCTAGGATAACTTCTATTTAATAGAGCTTGTAAAGTATCAGTATAAAATTGAGGACTTAATCAAGGATATCTTACTGCATATTCACTTTCAACTAATTGTATATAAACTATATACAAGAATAAGAAAGCTGCTACTACACTAACTATAGACCCAAAACTACTTATTAAATTTCAACCTGCAAATGCATCAGGATAATCACTTATTCTTCTAGGCATTCCTTGTAAACCTAAGAAATGTTGAGGGAAGAATGTAAGATTTACTCCTAAAAATAATAATCAGAATTGTACTTTAGATAATGTAAGATTATAATTTAAACCTAACATTTTAGGAATTCAATGGTATCATCCGCTAAACATAGCAAACACTGCTCCCATACTCAGTACATAATGAAAATGTGCTACAACATAGTAAGTATCGTGGAATGCTATATCTAAAGATGCATTAGCTAAAACAACACCTGATAATCCTCCAATTGTAAACATAAATACAAAACCTAAAGCAAATAGCATAGAAGGAGTTAATTTAATAGAACCACCATAACATGTAGCTAATCAGGAGAATATTTTAATACCTGTAGGAACTGCAATTATTAAAGTAGCCGCAGTGAAATACGCTCTTGTATCCACATCTAAACCTACTGTATACATGTGATGACTTCAAACAATAAATCCTAATACTCCTATGGACATCATAGCGTAAACCATACCTATGTATCCAAATACAGATTTATTTGAATAAGCTGAAATAGTTGTACTTATTATACCGAAAGCTGGTATAATTAAAATGTAAACCTCTGGGTGACCAAAGAATCAAAATAAATGTTGGAATAAAATAGGATCACCACCTCCTGCAGTTTCAAAGAAGGATGTATTAAAATTTCTATCAGTTAAAAGCATAGTAATTCCCAAATGGTATTTATGTGCATACTTGCACATGGTTTTTCTTTCAGCCATTGTTACATACGCCACAGCCAATAAACTTGCTACTAAACCCTAATACAATTTTTATCTATTAAACTATGTGAGATTCGAACTCACTTTACCTAAGCCGGTTCAAATGCAGTTTTACCTTTAAACTAATACACCTTAATTTATATCGATAGTATTTAACTATATTTCTAGTTAATTTTTAAATATATCTTTTTTAGATTAAATTAAAAAAGTCAGCCAGTCATCTCGCAATGATGTTTGGACTATATCTTATATAAAGCTATAAAAAAGAAATTTATTTTCTATTTATCTAAATATATTTATATTAAATTATTTAATTTAAATATTAATAAATTTAGCTCAAATTAAAAAAAGAATCTTTAACCAATATATTGAGGCGTATAGTCTCTGAAGTACCCTATAAGACTAAAACCTTATAAGTTACCTGCTGATTGCCCTAAGATAATTAATAACCTCAGGGGTTCCCAGCACATAGCCTCATTTAAAGCCAGCAGATCTAGAGATTACCGGCTAAAACTGGTAAGGATAATAATAATAACACAGCAGTAATAACTACTGCTCATCCAAATAAAGCTAATTTATGTAATCTTATTCCAGGTGTTCTCATATTAACTATTGTAGTTATGAAATTAATAGCCCCTAATAAACTACTAACACCTGATAAATGTAAAGCAAATATAGCTAAATCCACACTAGGTCCACTATGACTTTGTACTCCTGATAAAGGAGGATAAATAGTTCAACCAGTTCCTGCACCTCCTTCTATACAAGCAGAAAATACTAATAAGACCAGGCTAGGTGGTAATAATCAAAAACTTATATTATTAAGTCTCGGGAATGCCATATCAGGCCCCCCTACCATAAGTGGCATTAAAAAATTACCAAAACCTCCTATTAAAGCAGGCATAACCATAAAGAAAATCATCAATAAAGCATGTGCAGTTACTAAACTATTATATAGTTGATTATCTGAAATATATTGTACTCCAGGTCCACTTAATTCCATTCTAATTAGCACAGAAAAAGCCGTCCCTAACAATCCTGAAAATAAGGCAAATATTAAATATAAAGTACCTATATCTTTAGCATTTGTAGATAAAAACCATCGTTCATTTCATATAGATATAGAAGATATCAACCTACTTGATTTATTTAAAGGATTAATATTCACTATTAAATTGTGTATACATATCTTACATGTTTTCTGTTCAATACTTTTTATATTAGATTACAAAAATAAGATAGTCAGTTAAAAATAAATTAAGAATTAAATCTAAATTTTATAAACTAAAGAGGAATTAAACCTCAAACATATGATTTAAATTCATAGTCGATATTCAATGATTAGACCTTATGATTTAAATAATCATTTTTATTATAAAAAAAAAAAGGAATTAGGGTTAAACTTTTAATCCTACATTAATATCATAATTTTACCTTGATTATTGTTCTTCTAATCAAGAAAGAAATTTTTCTAATGAGACTGATTCTACCACTATAGGCATAGAACTATGTAGAATACCACAAATCTCTGAACATTGTCCATAGAAAACCCCTTCTCTATTAATAAACACAGATACTTGATTTAATCTTCCAGGATAAGCATCACATTTTATACCTAAAGATGGTACAGCAAAACTATGAATTACATCTCCAGCTGTAATAATAAATCTGACATGTGTTAATTCAGGTAATATTACACGATTATCCACCTCTAACATTCTTAAAGCTCCTTCTTCTAAATCTGATTCTGGTACTATATATGAATCAAATTCTATGAATTCATTTTCTGAGTTTAAGAAATCAGGATATTGATAACTTCAATATCATTGGTGACCCTCTGCTAAAACTGACATGGAAGGATCACTAACCTCATCCATTAAATATAATAATTTAAATGAAGGAAAAGCTATTAATATTAAGATAACTGCAGGAGTAATTGTTCATATTAATTCTATAAGTGTACCGTGATTTAAATATTTATGAGATATAGGTGATTTTGTACCAATATAATTTCAAACAATAGAAAATAAAATTCACCCTACGGCAAATAAGATTATAACTAAATAATACATAATATTATCATGTAATTCAACCAAACCTTCCATTTGAGGAGTAGCACTATCTTGGAAATATAGTCCTCAAGGACTAGGTGCATCAAGTTTCATTGAAAAGATTTGAACAAAAATGTACATTTTTAAATTATCTTTTAATTGACTTCTATATTGAAAAAATCACTAAGATATTACTACATCAACCTACTCATAAAATATAGAATATAATAATGGCTATATAATGTAGAAGAATATTATTTAATATTATTAACAGAGAATAGTTTGAAAAAAAAAATAATACAGGAATATTACTCTTAATCTTTATAAACCATAACACTCTCAAGTTATTATGGACCTTTTATAACTAAAAAAAAATTTTTTTTTTAAGTATAAATATTTATTCTTTTGACCCACCCCGCCTAGACCCTAGACCCATACCATGTTTTATGAATAAATACCCCCCCCCCCCCTTTAAATGAGATATTAAAGACTATACATATTAAAGACTAGACATAATAAAACGATTAAGGACTGAAAGTTTAAAAATATTAACAAAAACTTTTGTTTTAAAATATTATTATTCAACAATACTTAAATATTTAAATAAGCCTTGATAATATAAACATATAAATACAACCCTCCCTTAAAGGTAAAGGTTGAAAATGAAAAAAAAAGATATTTTTTTTGGTTATAAATCTATATAGTTTACAAATTTTTGACTACGATATTAGGCATTAATATAAAAAGAAGATACATTAACACCTTAAAATTATGGAGGAATCGAACCCCAAACTTAAGATTTGCAATCCTAGTGTAAACCTTCTACATCATAATTTATATTTAAATATTAATTTATAAATACATCCATATTTTTTTATAAATACCTAGCTTTAGATATAATTTATAGATAAATCTTCTATATAATAGTCAGAATTTCAGGTATTAATATATAATATACAATATAATAGTAATAATTTCAGGTATATATAGATATATATATCTATGTAATTTTTATATAAATAAAAAAAAAATACATTTTTTTTATATTTATTATATTAACTTAATATAAGCTAAATATATTATATTCTACCTATATATTCTATAGTAGAAGATGAATTAAATTTAGTTATAGTTATTATTTGTCTACTATCTATTTTTAAAGCACTTTTACCTAGTTCATATATAAATCCTATAGTTATTATACCTATAAACCCTAATGTAATAATTAAACCGTAAATGTTATTTACATATCCACTAACTGCAAAAGGAAAAGTTAATAATATTTCTAAATCTAACAATAAGTAAACTAAAGCAAAAATAAAAAATTTTACTCCAAATTGTGTTCTATTTTGACCCAGAAAACTATGAAAACCACATTCAAATATACTATATTTTTCTTGATAAGGATTATGAGGAGCAAATACTAAATTAATAAATAAAAAAAGTAAAGCAATTATACACACAAATAAAATGAAAAATGTCATACTACTCATCTAATTACTAAATAAAACTTGTACCAATATGGTACCCATACTTAATCATTCTTTATTCATAAATATAAATAATAATATTACTAATGTAATAATAGAAATTGTAATTGAAAAAGGACTAGAAATAACAGTAATGTTATTATTTTTAACTAAAAATTTAGAATTAATATTATAAATATAATTAGAATCAGAGCTTACGCTAGTGCTTGCGCCTGTATAAATAACAGAAGAAGACTCCACCGATGTCTGAGATAACTTATGTTCAGGAGAATAGAAAAAAATCTCTTTAATTATATTTAAATAATAAACAGCACCTATAACACTAGTAAGTATTGCAACTAAAGAAATAAAAATATAACCATTATCTAACGCAGCACTTAATACCATCTGTTTGGCAAAAAATCCAACTAAAGGCGGTATACCTACAAAAGAAAAAATAGTAATAGCTAAACTTAAAGATAATAAAGGATTTATATAAAAATAACCTTTTAATTGACTAATTAATTGTATAGGTGAATTATTAGCTTCTAATAAATTTAGAGAATTTTTACTGTGATTCATATAATTATATAAAGAAAACCCTATAGTTATTAAAATAATAAATATATTTAAATTACTTATAGAATATTGTATTAAATAAAATATAAATGCTTGTGTTGATTCCACACTAGAAATACTTAAAGCTAATAATATAAAACCTACATGAGATATAGTACTATAGGCAAGTAATCTTTTAATTCTAAATTGTGTTAAACCTAAAACAGTTCCAATTATTAAGGAAATAAGAGAACTTATTAGTAAAGCATATGTTCAACTAAATTCAGATAATGAATTATTTGTATGATAAACTAATTCCAATAAAAAAATAAAAATAGAAATTTTGGCTATAATAGCTACAAACGTCGTAACTATCGTAGGTATGGAATCGTACACGTCAGGGCTTCATCAATGGAAGGGAGCTGCACTTACTTTAAATAAAAATCCTATACTGAAAATAAGTAAAGAAAAATTTAAATAATAGGATTTATATCATGTAGTGTTATTATCATTGATATCACTAATGCTATTTATTATATATAAACCATCCATACTTGTAGTACCTGAGTTTGCATATAATAAACTTGTACCTAATAAAATAAAACAAGAACTTAAACCCCCTAATAAAAAATAAATCAAACCTCCTGCAGTAGATAACTCAGAATTTCTATAAATAGTACTTAATAAATATAAACCATAACTTTGTAATTCTATAGAAAGAAAAATTGAAATTAAATCGTTTGTAGAAATTAAAAAAACTGCACCTCCAATTACAAATAAGATTATTAAAGGATATTCTATTATTTTAAGATGTTCTCCTAATTTATTATAATAAAATTTAGATAAAAATTTTTTTAAATCTTTTAATCAAAAAGATTTAGGTGTCCGTATTACCCTAGGGTAAAAACTTGTTAATTGTAATATTAATATACTAATAAAAAAAATAAATATATGAAATATTTGAGTTATATTCGTAATATGAAGTAAACCTCCATGTATACCTAAACCTTTATTTATTAAGGATAAGCTAACTATATCTTGTAAAATACAATAAATTAAAGCTATTATAGCAATTCTATTAAACAGAATTGAAAGATCTCGTCTTAATGTTACGGCATTAGAAAGTAGTAAAGAAAGTATTGAAATTATTATCATAAAAGAATTTTTTTGTGTAAACACATAACCTGGGGAGAAAGTCGAATTCTCATCTTTAATGTATGAAATTAAGGTTTTACCGTTAAACTACCCGGGTTCCGCTAAATTAAAAATACAACCTTAACAGCGTATTTTTTTTATTAAACTAAAGAAAAACAAGTTAAAATCTAATAGCCTTCAAGTTCAACTCCAATTACCCTAAAATTAAACTACAATTACCGTCAAATTAAACCTATTTTTATTAAATAAAAAAAAATTAAAAATACAATTTAAAAAATGTAAATTTTTTTTTTTATTTTTGTCACCCTCTCCTACCTATTCATAAAAAGAATAAAGATTACTTTAATAGTAATTATTAATTAATATAAAGACTCTTAAATATTTAAGGTAAAAAAAAAAATAAGTAATGATTAATTATTATATTAAGATTAATCAAGGGACAATACTCTGAATTGAACAGAGAACCTACTGTACCACAAACAATCGCTCTACCTATTGAGCTATATTATCCTTAATATATTATGTTGAAGTGATTCGAACACTCAATGGTTAAACACCAAAAATTTATGACTTACCCATTAGTCCACAACATATTTAGATTATATAAAAATATAAATATAGATGACAAGACTTGAACTTGTAACGACCGTAATCATTGTATCCTAAATACAACTTGTATACCAATTTCCAACACATCTATTTTTTCAATTTTTATACGCCTAAGGTAAGACTCGAACTTACAACCCAAGTTTCTTCAATACAATGCTCAACCAATTGAGCTTCTCAAGCTTATGGAGATACCAGGACTCGAACCCAGGAATCTGACTTGCAAAGTCAGTGTTTTACCAAACTAAACTATACCCCCTTCAAATTTAAATATAGTATAATACGAATATATAATTCTTAATTTAATACCCGAGGAACGACTTGAACGTTCACGGCTATTAACCAACAAAACTTAAGCTTGTACTGTCTACCATTCCAGCACTCGGATATGAAGAAATACGCGGGTAAAGGAATTGCACCTATATTTTCCGGTCATGAGCCGAACGTTTTCCTATTACACTAACCCGCATTATATATATAAATATATAAGGCCAAAGTGACTTGAACACTTATAACTACTGTTATGAGCAATATGCTCTACCGATTGAGCTATAGCCTCTATAATTATATCATTATATATATTATTCTAATAATTATTATTTATTAATATATACATATAAAATAGACAAGATTTATATAAAAATTTTAAATAAACTTTATAGTTTATACTAAGGACTAGACAGGATTCGAACCTGCGGTAATAGCATTGAAAAAGCTATGTCTTACCACTTGACTACTAATCCTTTCTTTTATTAGTCTAATGGAAGTATCGCACTTCCCTCTAATGATTACAAAACAATTGCATTACTTTTATGCTAATCAGACCTAATATTTAAGCTAACCAGACTGAACATTTAAGCTATAAACTTAATTAAACAACTAATATATTTCGCTCTTATTTTTTATTAAACTAACATATAAAATGTTAGCTCAAATATAAGATATATTTTTCAGTTAGTTTTTTATAAAATTAGTGCTTAGTTCCTTAAAATCTCTAGATTATTGCAAACTAAGCCTATTAATGTAATATTATATTACGTATATTTAAGAAATATCTTAAGGTAAGTTTCGTGCTTATATGCTTTCAGCACTTATCTTGGACTAACTTAGCTTTCCTGCCATGCCTATGCTATTTATTTACTTAAGTGACTATAACATCCCTAGAACATTTTAATAATTAAAATATCCATATTATTAATATAACATTCATCTTTTTTAGTTTATTATATTATATTAATAATTTTAATATAGGGCACATAAACAACAGGTAAACCAGAGGTTAATAAAACTGCTATACAAACATAAGGTATAACAATAGTGTCCCATGTTCCTTTCGTACAAGGTTAATCCTTATTATATTCTAACTTCCTCTAGAAGATAGAAACCATACTGTCTCACGACGTATTTAACCCAGCTCATGTAACTCTTTAATCGACGAACAGTCGTACCCTACATAGTTTCTGCATCCATGAGGATAAGTTAAGCCGACATCGAGGTGCCAAACCGCGCACTCATTTTGTACACTCTTGCGCAAATTAGCCTGTTCAATTTGTTATCATATTAATTTATTTCCATTTTTCACAAAATGGTTCAGACTATTTCTTCTTTTCTTTTTTATATGTATTTATAGTATAAAACTCTTTTATATAATTTATAATTTATTTACCACTAAATCAACCTTTTACTGCAAAAGCCCCAATATTACGTTTAGATGTAAATATAGAATAATCCAAATTAGATTCAACATAACCTCTCATATTTACTGAAGACAATTTTTTATATGATGAATTAATATTTTTTAATCCTCCTTTTCAATTTACTCTAACAAAACTTCTATCAGCTCTAAGTCGTTTACCTAATCTACCCCTAACTTCTAACCTTAAACCACCTACATTTTTATAATTTATAGAATTAAATATTTCTTTATTTATTTTATTATAAGAGCTTGCGCTTATATTAAATAAGTCTTTATATAATTCAGTTATATCATTATTTTTTAATATAGAACTTATATTTAAACTTTTAAATTTATTTGCTATTAAACTGAAATCTACACCTTTTATAACAGGGCTTTTTTCTATTACACTGTTAGTTTTAGGTAAAACTACCTTATTAAACATTCTTCTCACCATTCTTAGAATAGAAGCTTTCTTATTTTTTATTTTTAGTGTAAATAAATTAGTAAATATTTCACTATTAAGCATTATAGATTTCATATTTACAATATTAAATTCGACTTTTTTATTATAAAATTTTATAATTAAATTCTTTAATTTAAATAAAAGTTTTTCTTCAAATTTATATAAATTAAGATTTAATCTTAATTTATATTTTCTAAGAAGTATTAATTCTTTATTTAATAAATATTTAATTATTTTATTATATAAATTAGATGAAGCATTAAAATTAAAGCCACCCATTATATCTAAATTACTATTTATTAATAATACAATTTTTGTATAAAAAGATTTTTTTATTTTTTTAATTTTTTTTAATAATAAGATTTTTTCTCTATTATAAACATATACAGTTAAAATTGCTTTATTATTAGTATGTATAATTTCTGCTTTACTTACATATATTGTATTTAAAGATAAATATCTATATTTACGTGGTTTTTCTTTATTTAAAAGAAATTTAGGTTTAAAAAATAAATTAAAATAATTTTTAATTATTTCATTAATTTTTATATGATAAAAAGGTAAATTTTTTAAGTTATTTTTGTTAAAGGCATAAATACTATCTTTCCATTCTTTAGATACAGGAGGAAAATATTTATGATTTCCTACATAAGAACTTTGTATATTAGTAGTTGATGATTTATTTTTGTTAAAATATTTACTAAAAATAATTAAATTTTTGTTTGTATTATTTTCCATATTAAATTATATTATCATTTTATTTTTTTATATACATTATAAAAAAGAAAGTTGGGTATTAATAAAGGATTATTATTAGCATTACTCACCTTATAGTCGTTGAACGATTTTATCTTTTATAAATTATGCTAAGATAAATTTCGCTTCAAATTTACTTTAATTATTAAAGTAATTTTTGAAATTAACCCAATATATTATCAATTATTTTAATAAAGCTTTATTTTTAGGAGAGCTTACACTCCTCAGCCTTAAAATATTGAAGGACAAACATCCCTAGCGTAGCTTTTCCAATAATCCAAGATCTTTCCTTTTTGTATCTTGTGATCCTATGCCCCGCTTACGCGACTGTAAGATTTGTTGTTAATCAAACAGTAAGGCAAGATTAAGCCATTAAGCTTTATAAGTAAAAAACATTACTATTATTAAAACGCAAACTATAAAGCTTACTCCTTAATAATAACTAATAAAAACATTAGAATATGATTTTCATAATATTTTATTATATTACATCTAATTTCACCATAAATAAAATCTTACCTAATTTCCTATATATTAAAATGTAAATTGATACATCTAACATTTTTTATACTACACCCAAGGAGTATAATACATAAGAACTTTAATTAGCCTTACATAATATACTCTATGAATTGCACAAATAAGATTAAATATAGAAATTCTATATAAAAATTGCAAACCTAAATTTTAAATTTTTAGACACACCCATCTACTCTTTGTGGGGTCTGTGCCCCGCATAAACTGTCTTTTAACAATTGTTCCTTATTTCAAGGTTAAGTAATATAACATTCTATTGCTATTATATTACAATAATATGATGGAAAAAGAAAGGCGTTCCAAATATATCTTATCAATTACCTTATCACTCTAAATTTCTCTGAACCACATTCAATAATTAGTAACAGTAAAGCTGCATAGGGTCTTCTCGTCTAACTAGAGGTAAACTGTATCTGCACAGTTATTCCAATTTCACTGAGTCAATCATAGAGACAGCTGTTGTATCGTTACGTCATTCATGCAAGACCGCATTTAACGGCCAAGGCGTTTCGCTACCTTAGGACCCTCACGCTAAGGCCGCCATTAACCGGGGGTTCCTCTAAAACCAAATTTATCACAATTTAGAAAATTCGTTAACCAGCCGGGATCGGGCAGAGATCACACTCAATACTTTGATTTATCATCTTTTTGCAAAGTGCTTTGTTTTAATTAAACAGTCGTACAACAATATTTTATGCTTCTTCGTTTTTACTCGTATTAATCGAGAATAATGAGCCCTCCTTATCCCTAAGTTACGGTAGTTAGTTTGCCGAGTTCCTTTATGATTGTTATCTCATTTGCGCCTTCGTATTCTCTACTAGCTTACTTGTTTCAGTTTCTAGGTACGGTTTATTAAATTATCTATATCCTTCATCTCTTTAGTTTATTAGTTTATAAATAATTATATTACTTTTTTTTCCAGCATATTACACACTTTTAAATATTATTTATAATCCCTAAGGATAAGTAATAAGTTTTTCTCATCGTTATAACCTTGAGGTTAAAAACTTAGAGGCCGTCACTTGTCAAATCCATAAGCTTTAGGCGAGAGATTTAATTAAAATTAAATCTTCTTTTTTGTTACTCATGTCACCATTCTCACTTGAGTTGTCCTATAGTTTTTTTTAATAAAAAAAAATCCAATATTAACTCAACGTTCTGCTACCCCATTAAATAATAATAATAATAAAATATTTTTATTAGATATGGACAAGGTATCGGTATATTATTTAGATCCGTTAAATTTTCGATGCTTTTAAGACTTAACAAGTATTCTGTTACGAGATCTTTAAATTATGGCTGATTCCAAGCCCATCTTCTTGTCGACTTATATAATAACTTTCTTAATTTCACTTAATAATAATTTTGGAACCTTAACTCTTGTTCTGGGCTGTTTCCCTTTTGACATACAACCTTATCATTCTATGTCCGATAATTCAACATTCATCTTTATCATTCCGAGTCTACATACTCACCGATAGAATCTTCACAATCCCCCGATGTATACAAAAAAAAATGTATTTCATATATAAATATATGAATATATACATCTTGTCAGAGATTAAGTTCTGTACCTACTAAGATGTTAATTAAATTGCCTACTATTATAGGTTTCGCAGAAAACCAGCTATCCTAGTCAGAGTTGTCTTTCACTTGCTTACCATAGTTCTTCGGATATCTTTGCAACGATAACCCGTTCGGACCTTCATAGTCCTGACTATAGTAAGATCACTAGGCTTCGGGTCTAACTTTAGACACTATTCATTATTTTAATGATTGGTTTAACTACGCACATATATTTCAACCATACGATTGTTATATAACATATATAAAATATATAGGATATATAATATCTATACGGTAATATTAATAAATATCGCTTGCACCTAAAGTTAACTTGGTGACCCATTATGCAAAAGGTACGTTCTTGCTTTTTGCTTGAACTGCTTATAAAATTACTATTTCAAATTTTTCCCTCACGGTACTTTTCTCTAAAGCTTATGTATTATATTTAGCCTTTGAGGAAGGTTCCCCATTAATTCAAACAGCTTCAAAGCCATTTTACTTACTAATATAGGCTATTCTATTTTCATTCACACTAATCATAGAATCTCGTTTGATTTACTTTCCTGAAGTTAATTAGATATTTCCATTCGCTTCGTTTATTAATTAATTTCTCTAAGAGTTAATATGTTACTTATTTTAACATAATATAAAATACTCTCTTTAATACATAGCTATTAATTTTCATAATAATCTCTTTATATACTAGTATATTCATATATATATAATATATATATACAAAGATACTCTTTATATCTTTTAGTTACATTTCTAATAAAAATGGACTACATTCAGTATTCTAGAACTAACTAAAAAATTCGTATAACACCATTTTTTTAGGATTACTTAAAACCTTTCGGGTTACTGTGACTCGAACACAGAAAAACTCCAACCCAAATGAAGTGTCGTAACCAATCTGACTCTAACCCGTTAGATTAAATCTAAATCTTTAGTTTAGTAATAAATATTATATGTTATTTAGATTTAATATAATCAGAGAATATCCGATTCGAACGGATGTGATCTTTGCAAATCAAATAAGACTCAAGCTTATCACCTTAAACCACTCGGTCAATTCTCTTTAATTCTTTCAAGAGTTGAACTTGAATATCATTCTTATCAAAAATGCACTTTACCTCTTAAGTTAAAGAATCTTTTTTTATAAAATATATGTTATAAATTAAGAAATAAGAGACTTGAACTCTTAACCTTCCGTGTGTAAAACGGTGGCTCCACCATTGAGCTAATTTCTTCTATATATAGATTATTTTTTTTTAATATTTTGGTTTTATTGTTATAACAATTGACCCAACCATAGCTAATAAAAGTATAAAACTTGCTAGTATTAATCATATACTATAGTTAGTATACATTATATTACCTATACTTGTTATATGGTTACTTTCTGCTAAGTTACCATCTCATATTTTACTACTAACATAAAATAAAATATTTTCTTTAATAATGTCTAGTTTATTAAAACTAAGTATATTTGTATTATTTTTAACTATATTTATAGTATTATCATTATATATATTATTATAATTACTATTAAAATTATTTAAAACAGCTATCTCATAAGGTAATAATTGAAATAAAATATAAATAATTAAACCACCTACAATTCCTGTTAAAGCTATACTATTACTTGTATTACTTTGAAGTTCACTTGTTCTAATATTAATTAGCATTAAAATAAATAAAAACAAAATAGATACCGCACCTATGTATACAATTAAATAGGATAAACCTATAAAACTTAAACCTATTATAATAAGATAAGTCGAAATAGTGGCAAACAGACCTATTAAAAATAATACAGATATTATAGGATTCTTATTCGTAATTACGAATATCCCAGCTAAAATTGCAAATATAGATATTATATCTAATGTATTATAAAAAAACCCGTTAGTTAATATTTCTTTTATTAAAAATATATTATTAATCATTTGTAATTAAAAATTTTTTTAGTTCCTAAGTTTAGGTGCAAATCTTAATATAGCATTGAAATAAATTAACAAGAGTACTTAGATTTGAACTAAGAAATCAAAGGTTGAAGCTTTAAGTTTTACCAATTAAACTATACTCTTAATTAGTTAATTTAATTTAATCTTATTTATTATAGAATATTTAACCAAGACTTATTATCGCAACTTATAACGAACTAGATTGGCTTCCATTATAAGAATATATATTTAATATATTCGGAAAAGAGGTGATTCGAACACCCAAGTGTTAAACACAATATTTAGCAAATATCTCGCCCTACCTATAGCAACTTTTCCTTAAAAACGAACTAGGCCGGGGTCGAACCGGCATCTACTTCCGTGACAAGGAAGTCCTCTGCCAATTAAGTTACTAATTCTTAAATTTGTGTACTATACATTGTATATAGTATTAATTAAATCTTTTACAAGTAGTCGGACTCGAACCGACAACGTAAGATTGGAAGTCAGAGGTATTACCATTATACTATACTTGTTTTATAGGGTTTATCGGATTCGAACCAATATCGGAATGATTAAAAGTCATATGTATTACCATTATACTAAAACCCCTTACTTAGATTAAAAACTAACTATTAATAACTAAATTTTTAATCTAATTTTTTTTTTTATTAAGAACCTCAATAATATATTGAAACATATAAGAAAAGTCAAACTAAATCTACAAAATGTCAATATAATATACCAGCTTCATAACCTAAATGATGATGATCTGTTAAATGATAATTAATTATTCTTCATAATGCTACACTTAAAAATATAGTCCCAATTATTACATGTAATCCATGAAAACCAGTTGAAAAAAAGAAAGATGTACCAAAAATACCATCACTAATAGTAAAAGAAGATACATTATATTCAATACCTTGGAATATTGTAAATATTATAGCTAATAAAACAGTAGCTATAGAACCATATAAAACACCTTTTCTTTCTCCAGATATTAAAGAATGATGAGCATAAGTTATTGTAGCACCACTTGATAAAAGTATTACTGTATTAAGAAGAGGTAATTCAAAAGGATTTACAGGTTCTATACCCATAGGTGGTCATTGAGCACCTAATTCTACAGTAGGTGTTAAAGCACTATGAAAAAAGGCTCAGAATATAGCTAAAAAAAACATACCTTCTGACACTATAAATAATAGAACACCTAAATTCAATCCTCTTTGAACAGCTAAAGTATGATCTCCTATAAATGTTGCTTCAGATATTATATCTCTAAATCAAAATGACATACATAAAACTACTAAAATTAAAGATATATAAAATATATAATAACTATTACTAAAATTATGCATAGATAATCCTGCTGATACAGTTAAATTTAATAGTCCAATACTAGTGTAGAAAGGTCAAGGAGAAGGTGATACTAAATGAAAAGGGTGACTTTGAAATGAACTTCTAATTAAATTAGTCATAGTTGATAATTACACCTTTTTTTACAAACAATTAATTTTTTTTAACCATTATTATATAACTATAATAGGATTTAACTCTTAAATTAAGCCTCTAAGATGAATCGAACATCTATCCTAATATTAACAGTATTATGCTCTACCGTTGAGCTATAGAAGCAGTTAAACTTAATAAATTATTAAGTTTTTTTTATTAGTACATTATGTCTTTTTATACATAAATTCTTAAGTTATTTTTAATTACATATTTTCAGACATAAATTATTATAATAAAAATTAGGAGAGAAAGGAATTGAACCTTCGACGACTAATAAGTCATTAAGTTTACAGCTTAACCCGTCGTACCAACAAACGGAACTCTCCTTTACATAAATAGTCATTAAAAATAAAGTAAAGTAAATTGAATTCACTAAGATTATTCTTTATTTTTAACTTGGCGACTATTTATGTACTAAATTTTTTGACTTGATAAGTCCCGTGCAACTTCCACTACACGAACCGTATTTCGACTTAACACTAATCAGAGGCACTCATACGAAGAATCCCATTATAGCATATAAAACTTAACTATTTATTGAGTTATAACAGAAAGGCAAACTTATTGAGCGGTCTCCTTTCAGCATGCGACGAGTGGTTAGTACCAATCCGAGATATTATTCACCGTGTCATGGTGATTCACGATTACTAGCAATTCCTTATTCATGCAGCCGAATTACAGGCTACAATCCTTATACTATTTTATCCTATTTTGTTGAGATTTGCTAAAATTCGCATTTTCGCATCTCTTTGTTTAGGAAAATGTGGCACGTCTATAGCCCACAATATTAAGGCCATGAGGACTTGTCTTGATCCCTTTTATCATTACCAATATAAAGGTGAACTGCTTTATTTTTTTTTACAAATAAAGCAAGGGTTTTCGTTAATTCCATGGACCGAACCACAGTTTCACAACATTAACTGAAGACAGCCATGCAACACTTGTATTAATAATAAAACATAGTAATGTTGTTTTACTATATTTATTAATTATTATATTCAAATTGTGGTAAGGTTTTTCGAGGATCATCGAATTAAATAACATACTTCACTGCTGGTGTCAGAAACGGTCTAGTGATTTCAGTTCCTGCGTTGCCACATTACTCTTGAGGTGAAATGCTTACATTTTCATTTATAGACTAAAATTTTAAATTCTAACCTATAGCATTCATCATTCTCTGCAAAGACTACTAGGGTATCTAATCCTATTCGTTACCTAAGCCTTCGTCCTTCGACGTCAGTTTTTACATAAAAGATTGCCTTCGCCTTAACCAGTCCTCTAGGTATCAACAAATTTTATCTCTCCACTCTAGAATACGATCTCCTTTCATAAAACTCTAGAAAAATTATACCATTTTAAGGTGAATTTTACCGTCTGAGTACCCTTTAAACCTATTTATGATGATTAACACTAGTCTCTTATGTATTGCCGCGACTGCTGGCACATAATTGGTCAAGACAGTATGTACATATCGTCATTATCAATATGTATACAGAACTTTATTCGAAATCTCGATTTGCTCATCTCATTAAATCTTTTTAAAATTTAATCGTAAGTCGTTCCTCCAAGTTACCAGTTCAGCCGTTAGGCCATTGACCAATATTCCTCACTGCTGTGCACACTTGCCTTGGGATTTTTTCATCCCCAATGTGGTCGATCAACCTTCTTTCAGTTTCGACTAAGAGAATTGTGGGCTTGTTAAGCCATTACCTTAACAACTACCTAACTCTAGAATATTTCTTTTCCTCTTAAAGCAGTTTTACCCTTTATTTATGAAGGATTTGCCTTCACTTTAAGGTAGGTCAAAATACTAATACTCACCTGTACACCACTTTTAAATGGGAAGTTTAACTAAATATTAATTAAACCCTTTTTTCCCTAAGCTCTTTTTGCCTATTTATTAAACGTTCGATTAGCATGTGTCAAGTATTTGGACAGCGTTCAATCAGAGCCATCACCAAACTCATCTACTTTTTTTTTTTAGATTGTTAAATCTTTTTTTTCAGATGCAATATTCAATTTCTTGTTTATTACATCTCTATTAACATTAGACAATGTTTTGTCTTATAATTAAAAAGGAATATAATAAGCTAGTTTCTATATTCAATATTTATATATATTAAATTTATATTAATATATATATACGGTTCCCTAAAGTATATTACTTTTTAAGATCAGATGTTCGCAATTTAAATTTAATCAATTATCTTAAATTAAGGCCATTTTTAGGTTTACTAATTATTTTGATTGGTTGATTGATTATGTTAAATTTATTTTTTTTCTCTATTTTACTTATATCTTTTAATTATATTATATTCAAGTATAGTAGACTTTCATTTATATTCACTTTTTAATTATAAGACAAATTATTAAGGTTAATTTATATGGGTAAATGCGATTTAAGGGTTATTTAAGTATTTATTTTTTTTATTGCCACTTAATATTAAGAATAAAACCTATTTTTTAGACTTAAATTGATTCATTGTTAAGATTATTTTATCTAATCTTTCTTTAAATAATTTATGTAAATCTTGATTATATGAACCTAATTCTTTTGAGGATCTTTTTGTATCTTTAATTGAATTAAATAAATTAGATGTTTCTTTATTATCAGATAATCCTTTTAAAATCTCCTTATTAGATTTAATTAGTTCAGCTACAGCTTCTTTGTAGTCTTTACCAAAAAGATTTTTAGCTTCGTCCGGGTAAAATTCCTCTGTACCTTTGTTGATTTTTTCTACTATATCTGAAAAATATTTTTCTTTAATTTTTAATTCCTTTAAATTATTTTTAGTGTTTTCAAGTAAATTTTTTTGTAATTCTTCCTTAGTAATAGGACTAGGGAATCTATTACTAGATAATTCTAATTTAGGTAATCCTCTACGTTTAAGTAAATCAGACTGAGGTTCATTAGATTTTAGAGCTTCTGAATCTAATTTATCGATATCTGGATTACTTTTAACATAATTTTCATGAGAAATTAGGTGTAATTTTTCAGAATAAATACTATTAGAACTACCTGTACCTAGATAAAATTTTTCTTCAAATAAACTAAACATAAGATTGTTACTTGTAAATAAATGAAACAAATCTACGCTAGCTGATATAATAGAAATCAAATAAAAGATAATATATAATAATATAAAAATTAAAGTTAATACTTTTAATCTTTTACCATATACTATATTAATATGTGAGATTAAAGAATTAAATTTTAAGGAGATTATTGTTAGAATGTTCTTATGTTTATATGCTATAATTAATAAGATTGATGTTATAATTATATAAAAACTCATTTTTTTGATCCGAAGACTTTTAGTTAAAAAATTTTTAATAATATATCTATGAGATATTTTTTTTAGATTATTGTGGCTAAATATTCTGGGAATTAATATTATATAAATCTAATAGATCCTATATGGGTATTATACTAATGTAAATCTAATGCATCTTTAATATATCCACTAGTTAAAACAACAAATACTTGAGCTTGTATTACTGCAATAGCTAATTCTAAACCTGAGAATGCTACAATAAAAGTTAAAGGTATTAAACCTAAGAAGAAGAAAAGTAAACCAGATGTCATAATATTATAAGTAAATCCACTTAAAATATTAAGTAACATATGACCAGCTGTAATATTAGCTGCTAATCTAAGACCTAATGAAATATTACGAGCAAGATAAGATATAAATTCTATTAAAACTAATAAAGGTAATAAAGCTAAAGGACAACCTGCTGGAACTAATAAAGAAAAAAATACTAAACCGTGTTTTTGAAATCCTAATATAGTAGCACCTAAAACTATAGTAAAACTAAGAGCAAATGTTAATATAAAATGACTTGTAGAGGCAAAACTATAAGGAACCATCCCTATTAAATTATTTATTAAAATAAAAACAAATAAAGCATAAATAAAAGGAAAATATATTTGACCATTTTTTGAGTTTATTTGATTAATAACTATATTATGAATAGTTGCATATAAAGATTCTTGACCTATAGATCAAGAATTACCTACAAGTTTATAATAATTTGTGCTTAAAATATTTATAAGTAATAAAAAGAAAGCTCCTATTATTAAATAAAATCCTATGTTTGTAATAGAAATATGTAAATTACTTAAAATTTCTAAACTTAAGAGATCTTTAATTTCAAATTGATTTAAAGGACTTGCAATATCTGTAATTGTTATTTGATTTTCTATCTTGTTAAAGCTTAAAGTACTCATTTTTAGTACCTTAAGCTTTAGTTAAGCAACTTAAAATAATCCTATGTACATCTTTATACTATAATATTTTTTATATTTATTTATAATATTTTTAGATAAATTAATATAATTTAATTTAAATTATTTATCATTAAATAATTTAGAAATTAGAGTACGAGATAAAAATAGACGAACAAATGTTGGTAAAATATATTTTGATAGGATATAAATAGTTGTAACTATTATAATAAAAGTAAATGTTATTTCATTTATAAAATAAAAAGGTACTAATTGAGGCATTTTAAAGTTAATTTTAATAATAGGGTATATTATATAATATTTATATATATTTAAATAAAAATTAAAAAACTTAAATTTAAATATAAAGTATATTATGTATGTTAATTTTATAACAGAATAAAATTTTTAGGTAAAAGAAAAGATTTTCTTTTATTAATATAACAAGGTAAATGTATAAAATAAGGATATATAAGGTAATTAATAAAGGTAATCGTCAAAAATTAACTAATAATAGTCCATACAATTACTAAACCAGTTTAGCTTATATTAGAATTTATATGATAATATTACGTTTTATCTTTAACTTTTATTGTAGCATTCTTAAATTAGTTAATTATTAATATTTAGGTTTATTTAAATATAATACAATAAACTACTTACATAATAATGTAGGCCATCTAAAATAAAAGCAGGGTATATACCAAATACAATTGTAAATATAACCAGAGTAAACAGCATGAAGAATTCTCTTTTACCTGTATCACTGATATTTTCTTCAAAATATTTACTAAATGAACCTCCAAATGATATTCTATTATATAAATATATTGTATATGCAGCTGATAATATAATAGAAGAACTAGCAAATAGACCTAGTAAAGGTAATCTTTCGAATACACCATAAAGAGACATAAATTCACCTACAAAATTTAAAGTTAAAGGTGCAGCACAGTTACCTAAAGATAATATAAAGAAAAGTATAGAAAATAAAGGCATTATTTGAGTAACTCCTTTATAATAGGAAATTAATCTAGTTCCGGATCTATCATATAAAATACCTCCTGCACAAATAAATAGACCACTTGAAACAAATCCATGACCTAGTCCTAATAAAATACCTCCTTCAATTCCTTGTATTGTATTGGTAAATACTCCTATTAAATACACAGCCGCATGACACACTGAACTATAAGCTATTAGTTCTTTTATATCCAAAGTTCTTAATGTACTAAAGCTAGCATATAATATAGTTACTATACCTATGACAAAAATTATATATGTAAAATTTAAGGAAACTTTAGGTAATATTGGTAAAATTAGTCTAAATATACCATATAAACTTAATTTTAATACTATACCAGCTAGTATTATACTTCCTCCTAAAGGAGACTCAACATGAGCTTTTAATAATCAATTATTTAAAAAGATTGTAGGAGTTTTCACAGCGAAAGCTATAAATATACCACAAAATAAGAATATTTGAGTAATATAGTTAAAATTACTTTTAAATAAAACATCGAAATAAGTTGTACCTATTATAGATGATATTGTTAAAATAGATAATAGTAAAAATAATGAACCTAATAGTGTGTATAAAAATATATAAAAACTGGCTCTTACTTTATTACTTGATCCAAATAAACCTATTAATAAAAACAATGGTGGTAGTATACTTTCGAAAAAAATATAAAATAATAATATATCTAAAACTAAGAATACTGCTAATAATAAAGTCTCTAATAATAACATTATCATTAAATAATATTTTACATTATTTTTTATTGAATTTCAGTTTGATAATAAACCTATCGGTGTTATAATTGTAGTTAATAAAACAAAATATATTGAAATACCATCTATACCTAAATATATATCATAAATACTTATATTAAAATGCTCTTGAACATATTGAAATTGATTATTACTAAAATCAAATAATATGTAGATTATTAATGAAACTATTAAATTTAAAATCGAAAATATAAGGGCTAGCTTTTTGTAATAAGTGATTGAGGAATCATTAGCTTTAGGTTCTTCAGATTTTTCTATCTCATTTAATATAGTTGATGTATCGTGAAAATTTAATGTTTCTTCTTTAATATTATCCACATTTTTTTTTATGTCATAATTTTTTATAGTTTCTTTTAGATCTGAGGGTAAAGGGTAATATGATATAAGTCTATTATTTTGATGTGTAGAAGCAATCGAGAATATGGCTATTATTGGAATAATTAATAAAAGATGTAAAAGCATCTTTAAAAATTATTTTTATTCCGGGTTTTTAAGTTTAACTGAAAATATTATACATATGAGTAATTTATTTATAAAAATGGTTAAAGTAAAATAGATTTGACTTATTTAGGGTTTACTTTTTTAATTATTGTTATACCATATTCCTAGCTTCAATTTGCATAGGAAGGTAAGTAAATAATATAAGAAACTCTTAATTTTTAAATAAAAGCCTCAGATCAATCAAAAATTATATTAAATAAATTGAGTATTATTATAATAAATATATATTAGATACAAAAATATTAGAGCTAAATAAAACACAAGGTACTAATATTATTAAAGCAAAGACTATAGGTAATAAAACCGTTCAACAAAATGACATTAATTGATCGTAACGTATTCGCGGAAAACTAGCTCTTGCTCATATAAATACAAATATCATTATAGAACTTTTTAATCCTATATTTAATCCATATAATAATCCTTCTAGCACAGAAAAATAAGAAAGGTTAGTAATATAGTCTCTTAAATAAATAATAAAATCTCCTATAAATAAAGTTTGAAAGATTAAATAAGTACTATTAAGTATATTTAAATTTTCTAATAATAAATATCCTCCTAAAAATAATACACTTGTAAGTATACACATTAGTACTATACTTCCGTATTCAGCTAAAAAGAAAAAAACAAATACAACAGCAGCATGTTCTGTCATGAAACCACTAACAAGTTCAGATTCTGCTTCTGCTAAATCAAAAGGTGCTCTATTAGTTTCAGCTATAGATCCTATAAAGAATATAATAAATACAGGTAATAAAGGTAATATAAATCATATACTTCTTTGAGATTCTATATTTACAGTTAAATTTAGATTACCTGTTAACATAATTACTAAAAGTATAGCTGAACTTAAGATTAATTCATAACTAATTAATTGAGCTGTACTTCTTAAAGAACCTAAGAATGCATATTTACTATTAGCACTTCAACCAGCTAATAATATACCATATGTTGCTAAAGCAGATACAGCTAACATATAAAATATACCTAGGTTAAAGTCATTAATTGCTAATCCTGGCCCATATGGTATTACACCATATCCTAAAAGAGCAAAAATAAGGGTAATAACTGGACCTAAAAAAAATAAGACTATATTAGCTTGGGTTGGAGCAACATATTCTTTTAACAAAAGTTTTAATGCATCAGCAAATGCTTGTAATAAACCATAATACCCTACTACATTTGGACCTAATCTTCTTTGCATACTGGCCATAGTTTTTCTTTCTGCTACTGTAACAAATGCTACAGCTAATAAAGCAGGAACTAATACTAAAAGAACCTCAATAATTGAAATGGGTGTAGAATAAAAATACATGATTGATTTAATTTTAATTTATAATGTTGATGAATAATTTGTATTGTTTAATCATGAGAAACTTTTAGTAATAAAAATTAAATTTTCTACTTTAATATAAATTATATTAAAATCTGAAAGATCTACTTTTTAATCTTAATACTTAATTAAATGTAAATAATAAAAATAACAATTAAAAAAACTTATTTAGTTTAATATAAGAGGATATTTATTGTAATGTATAGCTATATAACTATTATTAAATTTTTAATATAGCTAATTAATTATTAATAATTATGGGGGGGGGTGAATAGGTTAAAGTGATTTGTATTATTGTAGTAACATAATCACTTTTAAAAAGTAATATTTTACTTTTTAGTTGTTAAAGTCTCTACCTCACTTTTAATAACATAAGAGTACTTAGATTTGAACTAAGAAATCATAGGCTGAATCTATAATTTTTTCTTATATACTCTTTCTTTAGATATAGGTCTAAAAATCTTATTTAATGGTTGAATCTGCACTTTAAAAATCTGACCTATTTCAGATTCGAACTGATAATATACATATCATATCGTATAGTTCTACTTATAAACTAATAGGCCCTTTATTATATTAAATAGTATAAAAAATAGGGAATGTTCATGATAAAACAATTATTTATAGATTAAATAATAAAAAAACTAATTTTTATTAATTTACTATGCTTCTATTTTAGATTGTATAGGAAGACTTACAAAAGCATGAGGCTTAGGTGGGCTACTTAAAGCTCATTCCAAACTAGGGTAACTTCTATTTAAAAGAGCTTGTAAAGTGTCCGTATAGAATTGTGGATTTAATCAAGGATGTCTTCCTGCATATTCACCTTCTGTTAATTGGATATATACAATATATAAAAATAATCCTGCAGCTACTACACTTATTATAGATCCAAAGCTACTTATTAAATTTCATCCGGCGAAGGCATCAGGATAATCACTTACTCTTCTAGGCATACCTTGTAACCCTAAGAAATGTTGAGGGAAGAATGTTAAATTAACTCCAATAAATAATAATCAGAATTGTGCTTTTGATAATGTGATATTATAATTTAAACCTATTATTTTAGGTATTCAGTAGTATCACCCACTAAACATTGCAAACACTGCACCCATACTTAAAACATAGTGGAAATGAGCAACTACATAGTAAGTATCATGGAATGCTATATCTAAAGATGCATTAGCTAAAACAACACCACTTAAACCACCAATTGTGAACATAAATACAAAACCTAAAGCAAATAACATAGAAGGACTTAATTTAATAGAACCTCCGTAACATGTAGCTAATCAGGAGAATATTTTAATACCTGTAGGTACTGCAATTATTAACGTAGCCGCTGTGAAATATGCTCTTGTATCCACGTCTAAACCTACAGTATACATATGATGCGATCATACAATAAATCCTAATACTCCAATAGACATCATAGCATATACCATACCTATATAACCAAAAACTGTTTTATTAGAGTTTGCAGATATAGTTGTACTTATTATACCAAAAGCTGGTACAATTAAGATATAAACCTCGGGATGACCGAAGAATCAGAAAAGATGTTGAAATAAAATAGGATCACCACCTCCAGCTGTTTCAAAGAATGATGTATTAAAATTTCTATCAGTTAATAACATAGTTATTGCACCAGCTAAAACAGGTAATGATAATAATAATAATACAGCTGTAATAACTACAGCTCATCCAAATAAAGCTAGTTTATGTAATTTTATACCTGGTGTTCTCATATTAGCAATAGTAGTTATAAAGTTTATTGCACCTAATAAACTACTAACACCTGATAAGTGTAAAGCAAATATAGCTAAGTCTACACTAGGTCCACTATGACTTTGAACCCCTGATAAAGGAGGATATATTGTTCATCCTGTACCAGCACCACCTTCTATACAAGCAGAAAATACTAATAATAATAAACTTGGAGGTAATAATCAAAAACTTATGTTATTTAATCTAGGGAAAGCCATATCTGGACCCCCTACCATTAAAGGCATTAAGAAGTTACCAAAACCACCTATTAAAGCTGGCATAACCATAAAGAATATCATAAGTAAAGCATGAGCTGTTATAATACTATTATATAATTGATTATCAGCTATATATTGCACACCTGGTCCGCTCAACTCCATTCTTATTAATACAGAAAACGCTGTACCTAATAACCCCGAAAATAATGCAAATATTAAATATAAAACACCTATATCTTTAGCATTTGTAGATAAGAATCATCTTTCTGTTCAAATAGATATAGAGGATAAAATAACTTGCTTACTAGGGATCGACAATATTTTACTCTTAAAATCAGGCTGATCATTCATTATTTACTTTTTATTGTCCCTTATTAATCCATACTTAAATTAGACTATAACCTAAATGTTAAATTACCGTAAAACTAACTTGATAGTATACTTATATTAAATTATAGCCTAAAAAATACCATACTTTACATCTATGATGGTATTATTTATAAGTAGACAGTATATCAAATATAGTTAAAAATAAATGGACTTTTTAGGATCCACTTTTTAGTAGTAAATAATTTAATCCTTTTAAATATAATTTTATATGTTAAAATTATGTAGGAATCGAACCTATTACTTAAGATTTGCAATCCTAGTGTAAACCTTCTACTTCATAATTCCCCCTTTACTCAACATTTTTCTGTTGTTCATCGTTATTAGACCCAACCCCAGCTGACCCTTAATTAATACAACTTATAAGGCTTGTTTTTAATCAGATCAATACTTATTAATTTGTTTAATAGTGTGTATAAATGAGCTTTATTAATGATTATTTAACCTTAGGAATAATTATTATATTAAACCTTTTTACTTTTAGTAAATAGTATGTTGTAGACATTTCTATTAAAATTATACAATATGAAGTAGATTCTATCCATTTATATATCTATATTTAATACGAAGTATGTTGTATATATTTATATAATAATTTTATATCAAAACCGAACTTATTACTTAAGTAATACTAGTATAAACCTTTTATTTAATAATTTCATGTCTTGGCTTGGCTTAGTAAAACATATGAAGACGTTTAATTAGTAAGTATCTTTTATCTAAGTAAGTCGTAGGCTTAAATTAGCTTTACTAATAAAAATAAACATTAGCTTAAAAAATTAAGATCAATATCTCTACATAACTTAAGCTTCTAATATTCACCACGCATATATATTAATTAATATATTTAAGTTTAACCTCTTTGGTGTTATTCTACTTAATATATAATAGCTACTAAGATAGATATATTAAAGGGCTTTAACCTAAAAAAATAAATGTATTTAGTCTAAAATACCTGAATTAAAGCTTCTCCCTTTTCTTTTAAACGTATTTAAACGTATTTAAAAGGATTAAATACATAACATATTATATATATTTAGTTTTATAAAAAGTATTAAAAAAATTTTTTTCACTTAGTGTTCATACAAGACAAGCTTATATAAAAAAAATAAGAGATAAGATTTAGTTTTTTTTGAAAGATAAATTAACTAAAGTATTTTCAATTAAACTAATAACAGGTACAATTAATATAAAATAACTAAAATATAAAACTGTACTTAATTGTCCTAATTCTATAAATGGAGATTCTACATGACAAGCACCTAATTTCATTAAGATTAAGAAATTTAGAACAAATATTCAGAACCCTAATTTACTTAAAGGTCTGAATTGTAAACCTTTTGTTCTACCTAAATCTGTTATAGGTAATAACATTATAGCTAATATAGCACTAAACATAGCTATAACACCTAATAATTTATTAGGTATAGATCTTAATATAGCATAGAAAGGTAATAAATATCACTCAGGCACAATAGCAGGTGGAGTTTGCATAGGATTAGCCATAATATAATTATCACTATCACCTAAAACATTAGGTGCAAAGAAAACAAATGAACTTAAAACAAAAATAAAAATAAATATAGTGATTAAATCTTTAAATAAATAATAAGGAGCAAAAGTTATTCTATCATAATTACCTGAAATACCTAAAGGATTACTTGACCCTGCTGTATCATGAAGTGCTATTAAATGCATTAAAACTAAAGCTACTAATATAAATGGTAAAACGAAATGTAAAGCAAAAAATCTATTTAAAGTAGCATTGTTAACAGAAAAACCTCCTCAAATGAACTCAACAATATCTTGTCCAATTCATGGTATAGCACTTATAAGATTGGTAATAACTGTAGCACCTCATAAACTCATTTGACCATAAGGTAAAACATAACCCAGGAAAGCTGTGGCCATCATAAGTATAAGTATTACTGTACCTATTGCTCAAACTAAAGTTCTAGGTGCTCTATATGACCCGTAGTACATTCCTCTTCCAATATGTAAATAAACTAAAAAGAAGAAAGCTGAAGCTGTATTACTGTGTAAATAACGAACTAATCACCCGTTATTAACATCACGCATAATATGCTCTATAGAATTAAAAGCTTCTAATACATTAGGACTATAGTGCATAGCTAAAGTTACACCTGTAATAATTTGTATAACTAGACAAACTAAAAGTAAAGAACCAAAATTTCATAAATAACTTATGTTACTAGGTTGTGAAGCGTCGATAAGGTATGAATTAACTAATTTTAACAAAGGATGACTCTTTAATATTCTCATGTATATACTATATTAAAAATTTTTAGATTATAAAAATAATATGTAGATAGCGTTATATATTATGTAATGTATATTGACTTTAATGTAGAACATAAATATCTAAAAAAATTAAATTATACCTACCTATATGCATATTTATATCCCTACTATTAAGATAATAATGCTTCTTTTATTTAAATTTAATTAATTAAATTTGCAAATTTTATATATCACCAAGTATAAACTTAGTTTTTACGACTACGTGTATTACTTGGTGAATCTTAGTCTTTACTATAAGAACGAGTACGCTAAGTGGAGGACTCACCCTGATTATCATAATTATTACCTGCATTTTTATTTTCACTTGAACTTTCATTTTTTTTCATTTCTGCAATTTGCGCTTTAACTTTCTCTCAGTCTCAGTCACTACCCATAGCTATTCTTCCTTTTACATAATGATGTATCTCATTATTATGATAAACCATATCAAGAGCCCTAGGATGTTTATTGTATATCGCATCATGCATTAGAGTATTTACATAATGGTAGTAATTATTTAGCTCTTCTATATTCATCTTAGCAAGCTCCTCCGATCCTAATAATTTAGCTGCTTCTCCTTTTGGAGCGTTACCACCTTCATTAGAAGCTCCAGCCTCATTATTAGTAGGGGATCCTTGTGAAGCGTTACCACCTTGATTAGAAGCGTTACCACCTTCATTAGAAGCTTCACCCCCATTATTAGAAGAAGAGCCATTATCCATAAAAGATTCAGTAATATTTTTAAAAATGGGTTCTAATTTTTTTAAATTTGAATTATCATTATCACTAAAATAAAACATATAATCGGATCCTAAAGATACACATACCAAAGAAATGAAAAAACTACATAATTTTAATAATAGAGGTAAGTATATTATATAGGAAGAATATTTGTAATTAATAAAGAATAATAACCCCGCTAAAGTAGAAAAGAAAATAAATAAAGGTAATAATCTTTTTTTATTAAAAAATCCTTTAGGTAAAATACTACTAATTATAACTTTATTTTTGTTTAAATATATATTATTACTTGTATAAAAAAATAATACAAAAGAAACTAAAATAATTAATAAAAATATATTAAAAATACCACCGTTTAAAGTAAAAAAGAAAATAGATATATATGAAATAAAGCCAACTAAAATAAATAAAGCGTAATTAGTAACAATACTTGAGTTTAAATATGAAATATTCTTACTTAATTTTATTAATCCTTTTTCTAACCCAAAAGGTCCTAATAACTCTATACTACCTTTGTCTAAAAATTTAGTAAGTAACCCTCCTAAATTTAAAACTGAATTTGTAATATATTTATTATAAAATAATTCAATTAAAAATCTTTGATTAAAAAAACCAAAAATATTATAACCTAATCTAGATAATTTAAAACTAATGATAGATTTAGGTAAAAATTCAGAATAAATTAAAGCTATAATAGTAAACATAATAGTAAATATAAAAGGTAATAATTTAAATAAAGTAGGAACAGCAAATTCAGTATTTATCATTATTTCATTCATAGGGTGAATAAATATACTATTATCTATGAAGAAATTAGAACCTAACCCTATAAAAATATCTTTAGTAATAAAACCAAAGAATATTGAAAATAAAGCTAATATAAATAAAGGTAAACTTAAAAATAAATCTCCTTCATGAGCGTTTCTATAGGCTTGTATAGATCCATTAGGATTAGCTATAAAAGTTAAATATAACACTTTAACTGAGTATAAAGTAGTAAATATTGCACCAATTACAGCTATAACATACACAGAAATACTACTAAAAGAATATTGACCAAATGCAGACTCTAAAATAAAATCCTTACTATAAAAACCAGTCATGAAAGGGAAAGCAACTAAACTTAAACTAGCTATTAATATAACAGAGTATGTTAAAGGTAAATATGAAATTAACCCTCCATATTTTCTAAAATCTTGATTATCAGCTACAGCGTGTATAACTGCTCCAGCACCTAAAAATAATAATCCTTTATAAAAAGCGTGATTTATTAAATGAAATAAAGCTAAATTATATGAAGATAAACCTACTGCTATAACCATCATACCTAATTGACTCATAGTAGAATAAGCTATAACTTTCTTAATATCTTGTTGAAATAAACCAATAAGAGAACTAAATACAGTAGTTATAGCACCTAATCATAAACATAATAATAATAAAGTAGAACTATATTCTATTAAAGGTGAAGAACGCATTAGTAAATATACACCAGCTGTAACCATAGTAGCAGCATGTATTAATGCAGACACAGGAGTAGGACCCTCCATAGCCATAGGTAATCAAACATGTAATCCTACTTGAGAACTTTTAGCCATAGCACCTATTAATAAGCATATACCTATAATAAGTATTACATTACTATTCATATAAGGAGCTAATGAAAATACTGTTGCATAATCTAAATTACCTAAAGACCATAATATAGAAAACATACCTATAGTTAAAAAACAATCCCCTACTCTATTAGTTAAGAAAGCAGAAATAGAACTTTGGTTAGCTGCTATTCTAGTGAATCAGAAACTAACTAAAAGATATGAACAAACACCCACACCCTCTCATCCTACAAACATTAATAAATAATTATTAGCAGTTACAAGTATAATCATCATAAATGTAAACAAACTTAAATAACTAAAAAATCTCTGATTATGGGGATCATTACTCATATAACTTATTGAATAAATATGAACTAATGAACTTATTATTAAGACAGGAATTAGCATTGACACTGTTAAGCTATCAAACTGAAAACCTATAATAATATTAAATCATTCACTATCTATTCATCTAAATAAATTAATTGTAACAGGGATATTATTAAAACCAACCTCTAAAAAAACCAATAAAGCCAAAACTGTTGTTATTATTACACTTAAACATGTAATAATTTGTGCACCACGAACCCCAACTTTTCTACCAAAAAAGCCAGAAACTATACTTCCTAATAAAGGTAAGATTATTATACTTAAATACATTATCTATATTCTATTGCAATACTTCCTCTTAATCTATAGAAAGCAACTAAAATACCTAAACCTATAGCAGATTCAGCACCTGCTACAACTATTATATAAATAGCATAAGTTTGGCCGATTATATCATCCATATTAAGTGAACTTACTAATATTAGAAATGTGATAGCTAATAGCATTATTTCAATTGAAATAAGCATTAATATTATATTTTTTCTATTTAAAACGAAACCTAGGATTCCGATCAAAAAAAGTATTAAGGTAATATTCATCATAGTATTTTAAAATTTTTAAATTATTTAACGGACCTTATGTAATACCAATATTATATATAAATAAGATAAAGAATATCCCGTATAAATATATAATAAATATACTACATAGAAAAATAGCTCCACCCCGCTATTTTTAGTGATATCAACCCTTAGAATATATCCCCTTGTTTTTATTTACTTAAATAACTAATAAAGACTATTTATACTCAATTAATTAAGTTATTATCTATACTCCCTTCCCCTTTTTATTTATAGTTTAACTAAAATAAAACTAAACAGTAAATTGTTTTAGTTAAACACAAGAGTGTCCTAATAGTTTCTACCCTAATTAGATTAAACTTGTTATCTTTCTTATTATGAAGAGATAATATAATAGATTTAAATCATATTTTTTTTAATAGACCTATAGAAGATTCGAACCCCTATTTAAGTATCCGTAGTACTAAGTTCTACCATTGAACTAATAGGCCCTTTTCATATGTCGTTATTTATATATTTATATCGACATTTTTATTAAGATTTTTTTTTTGATTCTTATAATTTAAATCATAATATTCTCATTTTAGACTCGAACTAAAAACCTAAATATTAGAAGTATTTTGCTCTACCATTGAGCTAATGAGAATTTTAATTAATTTTTAGTAATTTAATTTGGTCATCCGAATGTATATACTGTAAGAAAACAATAAAAAAAGTATAAAACCCTAAATTTTAGGTATTATTATAATAGTTTAATTTAAATAATTAAGATTAATAATAAAAATTAACTTATTGTTCACTTAATCAGTAAAGGAATTTTTCTAGAGATACTGATTCGATTACTATAGGCATAGAGCTATGTAATATACCACAAATCTCTGAACATTGTCCATAGAAAACACCTTCTCTGTTAATAAAAACAGATACTTGATTTAATCTTCCAGGATAAGCATCACATTTTATACCTAATGAGTTACAAGAAAAAGAATGTATTACATCACCAGCTGTAATAATAAATCTTACATGAGTTAATTCAGGAAGAATAACTCTATTATCAACTTCTAACATTCTTAGTGTTCCATGTTCTAGGTCAGATTCAGGAACTATATACGAATCAAATTCAATAAATTCTTCACTTTCATTTAAAAAATCCGGATATTGATAACTTCAATATCATTGATGTCCTTCAGCTAAAACAGACATTGAAGGATCACTAACTTCATCCATTAAATATAATAATTTAAATGAAGGAAATGCTATTAATAATAATATAACAGCAGGAAGTATAGTTCATATTAATTCTATAAGAGTACCGTGGTTTAAATATTTATGAGATATAGGTGATTTAATATTTAAATAATTAATAACTAGAGATACTAATATTCATCCTACAGCAAATAAAATTATTACTAAGTAGTACATAATATTATCATGTAATTCAACTAAACCTTCCATCTGTGGAGTAGCACTATCTTGAAAATATATACCTCAGGGGCTTGGTGCATCTAAAAAAATAGAAAGTACATTATTTAATAATTCCATTAAAAAGTATGATTATCTAAACTGCTATATAAAATATAAAGATGTTTTTAACAAAAAAATAGAATAGAATCAAAGCTTAACGTTATGTATAAAATAATTAATACAAAAAAAGAAAACTAAATTAAGAATATTATAAAATAATACTATAAATAGTTAAGGTATTGGTAATTAGAATAAAAAAAGATTTATTTTAACCATAACTCGTGATTAAACTACATATAAAAGCAAGAAAGCCATCATTAATGCAAATAACCCCGTTGCCTCTGAAAAAGCAAAACCTAAAATAGCATATCCAAATAGTTGACCTGTTATAGATGGGTTTCTTGCTACACCTAAAATTAATGCTCCAAATACCACACCTATTCCCATACCTGCACCTATTAAACCTGTTGTAGCAATCCCTGTACCTATTATTTTGGCAACTTGTATCATAATTTATCTTGTTTGTATAAACTATAAAAAAAAATAGCGAATATTTAATTTTCAAACTAATATTATTCTAATAAAATTTACTTAAAAAACCTTTAATATTTTAATTAAATATATACACCTACTTAGGATAAGTATATATTATTTTGTTTTAATTATTCTATTTAAGTAAGAAATACTTATTATATTTTTTTTATTAGAATTATCATCCATATTTTGTTTTGTAGAAATTTTTAAAGCACCTTTACCTAATTCAAAAACAAATCCTATGGTAATAATAAAAATAAATATTAAAGTTGTAGATAAACCATAAATATTATTTACATATTCACTAACTGTAAAAGGAAATATTAATAAAACTTCTAAATCTAATAATAAAAAAACTAATGCATATATAAAAAACCCTATATTAAAAGGAAGTCTAGTTTGATGAAAAGAATGAAATCCACATTCAAATACTGAATATTTTTCTTGGTAAGGGTTATGTGGTGCTAAAATTAAATTAATAAATAAGAAAAGTAAAGCAATAATAGAAACAAATAAAATAAATAAAGTCATACTACTCATTTAACTACTAAATAAAACTTGTACCAATATGGTACCCATACTTAATCATTCTTTATTCATAAAAATAAATAATAGTATTACTAATGTAATAATAGAAATAGTAAAAGAAAAAGGGCTACTTATGAAAACATGTTGTCCTATATGATTATGCAAAGTATCCTTTTCATGTTCAGCAGGATAGAAAAAGATTTCTTTAATAATATTAAGATAATAAACTGCACCTATTACACTAGTAAGTATAGCAACTAAAGTTAAGAAAATATAACCATTATCTAAAGCAGCACTTAATACCATCTGTTTTGCAAAAAAACCAACTAAAGGAGGTATACCTACAAAAGAAAAAATAGTAATAGCTAAACTTAAAGATAATAAAGGATTTATATAAAAATAACCTTTTAATTGACTAATTAACTGAATAGGGGAGTTATTTTTGTCTAATAAATTATTATATTCTTTATTTTTAGTCATATAGTTAAATAAAGAAAATCCTATAGTGATTAATATAATAAATATATTTAAGTTACTTATAGAATACTGTATTATATAGAATATAAAAGCTTGTGTTGATTCAATATTAGATATACTTAAAGCTAAAAGTATAAAACCTATATGAGATATAGTACTATATGCAAGTAATCTTTTTATTCTAAATTGTGTTAAACCTATAACAGTACCTATTATTAATGAAAGAAGTGAACTTATTAATAAACCATAAGTTCAACTAAAATCAGATAAAGAACTATTAGTATGATAAACTAATTCTAATAAAAAGATAAAAATAGATATTTTAGCTATAATGGCTACAAATGTAGTAACTATAGTAGGTATAGCGTCATAAACATCTGGAGATCAAAAGTGGAAAGGTGCAGCACTAACTTTAAATAGGAAACCTATACTAAATATAAGTAAAGCAAAATTTAAATAATAAGATTTATATCATGAAGTTAAATTACTATTTATATCACTTATACTATTTATTACGTACAAACCATCTAGACTAGTAGTACCTGAATTTGCATATAATAAACTTGTACCTAATAAAATAAAACAAGAACTTAAACCACCTAATAAAAAATACATTAAACCACCTGTAGTAGATAACTCCGAATTTCTATATAAAGTACTTAATAAATATAAACCATAACTTTGTAATTCTATTGAAAGAAAAATAGAAACTAAATCATTTGTTGATATTAAAAAAACAGCTCCACTTATAATAAATAATAAAATTAAAGGATATTCAATGATCATCATATGTTCTCCCATTTTATTTAAAATATATGTAGTTGTAATATTAGATACTTTTACTTTATCTTCCTCATCATTATTTTTATCTAAAATAATTTTTCTAGGATAAAAACTTGTTAATTGTAATATTAATATACTAATAAAAAAAATAAATATATGAAATATTTGTGTTATATTAGTCACATGAAGTAAACCTCCATGTAAACCTATACCTTTATTTAAAATAGATAAACTTATTATATCATGTAAAATACAATAAATTAAAGCTATTATTGCAATTCTATTGAAAAGAATTGACATATCTCGTCTTAAAGTGACGGCATTAGAAAATAATAAGAATAAAATTGATATTATTACCATGTATATTTTTTTTTAATTATAGGCTATTAAGCCTAAACCTGGGGAGAAAATCGAATTCTCATCTTTAATGTATGAAATTAAGGTTTTACCTTTAAACTACCCAAGTTTCAACCTTTTTTTATCCAGTGAAGGTTAAAGGGACAATACTCTGACTTGAACAGAGAACCTCCTGTGCCACATACAGGAGCTCTACCTATTGAGCTATATTATCCTTTTTTAAATTATATACTTAATAATTCTTAATAGTATAGACTAATTTAGGAAAAATTACTTTTTTTATGTAGGAGTGATTCGAACACTCAATAGTGAATATCAAAAATTCATGACTTACCCATTAGTCTACAACATATAAGATTAAATATAAACTTATATTAATTTATTTTAATAAATATAGATAACAAGACTTGAACTTGCACGGTATTTAACCTTTCCAGCCTAAATGGAACCTGTCTGCCAATTCCAGCACATCTATATGGTAATAAATTTTTAGATTAACTATTTAAATTTAATTTATATTTAATGCCTAAGGTAAGACTTGAACTTACAACTTAAATAACTTCACTATTTTACTCTACCAATTGAGTTACTTAGGCTATATTTGGAGATACAGGGTTTCGAACCCTGACCCACAGTAAGCAAGACTGTTATACTACCTATTATATTATATCCCCTTATAAAAACGAACTTATATATAGTAAGTTCAAAATTAATTATATTAAATTTTATCCGAAAAAGGACTTGAACCTTCACGGCATTTAGCCCATATGTTTTAAGCATATTATGTCTACCATTCCATCATACGGATTTGGATTTAAATAAATAGTTTAATTAAATTATATTATCTAAAAGTATGCGGATAAAGGATTTGCACCTCTAATCTTTTGGGCATGAGCCAAATATGTAACTATTACACTGATCCGCATTAATACAATTAAGACTAAAGTGACTTGAACACTTATGATTACTATTATGAGTAGTAAGCTCTACCAATTGAGCTATAGTCTCCAATTAAACTAATGTTATTAATAATTTATATTAGACTAGACAGGATTCGAACCTGCGGTGTTAGCCGTGAAAAAGCTATGTCTTACCACTTGACTACTAATCCTTATTATTTTTAAAAATACTGATATTTATTTTATTATTTCTAAATAGCCCGATATAAGTATCGCACTTATTTCTAATGATTACAAAACAATCGCATTTCTTTTATGCTAATCAGGCTCAATCTATTTATATTTATTAAATTATATTGTGTAAACAAGATATAAATCAACTATTAGTTGTTTATAAAATTAGTACTTAGTTCCTTAAAATCTCTAGATTATTACAAACCAAGCCTATTAATGTAATGTTTTATTACGTATATTTAAGAAATATCTTAAAGTAAGCTTCGTGCCTATATGCATTCAGCACTTATCTTTGACTAACTTAGCTTTCCTGCCATGCTTATGCTATTTATTTAATTAAGTGATAAAAACATCCCTGTAATAATATATTATTTATATATTATTTCCATTATTAATAAAATTCTCATCTATTAATAATTAATATCGGGCACATAAACAACAGGTAAACCAGAGATTAATAAAATTGGTATACAACTAAGGTATAACAACAGTGCCCCGTGTTCCTTTCGTACAAAGGTTAATCTTTATTATATTCTAATTCCCTCTAGTAGATAGAAACCATACTGTCTCACGACGTATTTAACCCAGCTCATGTAACTTTTTAATCGACGAACAGTCGTACCCTACATAGTTTCTGCATCCATGAGGATAAGTTAAGCCGACATCGAGGTGCCAAACCGCGCACTCATTTTGTACACTCTTGCGCAAATTAGCCTGTTCAACTTGTTATCATATTAATTTATTTCCATCTTTTACAAGATGGTTCAGACTATGTCTTCATTTCTTTTTTTTATGTATATATTTAAATAAAAACCTATATTTATTTACCACTAATTCATCCTTTTACTGCAAAAGCTCCTACACGACGTTTAGATGTAAAGATTGAATATTCTAAATTTGATTCAGTAAAACCTCTCATATTTACGGTAGATATTTCTTTATATGATGAATATATATTTTTTAATCCTCCTTTTCATCTTAATTTATACATAGCTCTATCCGCTCTATTACGTGCAGTTAATCTACCTTTAGCTTCTAATCTTATACCAGCTAAATTTTTATAATTGATAGAATCAAATATAATTTCATATATTTTAGTTATATTTGTAGAATAGTTTTTATAAAAATTATTATTTAAAATTATATTATAATATAAACTGTTTAATAATACTGATAAATCAGTATTAATTCCTGTAGATAAAATAGAACTTACATTTAAATTTTTATATTTATTTTCTATTAGATTTAAATCTACAATTTTTTTATGTTTACTTTTTTCTAAAATTCGATTTACTTTAGGTAAAACAGCTTTATTTAAAATAATATCCATTATTTTAGTTATTCTAGCCTTTTTATTTCTTAATTTAAGAGTTAATATTTGAGTAAATAGATCACTATTAAGAATTATAGATCTCATATTTATAATATTAAATTCTACTTTTTTATTATAATATTTAATTATTAAATTTTTTAATCTATGTAAAAGTTTATCTTCAAACTTATATTTATTAAGATTTAATCTTAATTTATAATTTCTAAGAAGCACTAATTCATTATATAATAAAGATTTAATAATTTTCTTATTATACATCTTAATATCTTTACTTAATAATAAAAAATGTTGATTTTTAAATATTAATAATTGTATTTTTTCATAAAAGGATTCTTTTATTAATCTTATCTTTTTCAATAAAGAGATTTTTTCTCTGTTATAAGTATATATAGTTAAAATAGCTTTATTATTAGTATGTTTTATTTCTGCTTTACTTACATATATTTTATTAAAAGATAAGGATATATATTTAAGAAAACTCTTTTTTTTTTTTAAAAGGAATTTATGATTAAAATATAAATTAAAATAATCTTTTATTATTTTATTTATATTTATATCGTAAGAAGGAAGATTCTTTAAAATATTAAGATTAAAAACATAAATACTAT
>Ga0247770_1000177_pt1 | contig 58748 bp, 58 predicted proteins | sample UWRJL136409B6_FD_179943 | JGI IMG/M metagenome (GOLD analysis project Ga0247770, IMG submission 179943) | Plant litter microbial communities from Arlington Agricultural Research Station in Wisconsin, United States - UWRJ-L136-409B-6 | ecosystem: Environmental > Terrestrial > Plant litter >...
ATTCCTTTGTGGTGAGCACCATGGAAAACGAAACTGACCCAGCGGCCGCCGCGTGGAATAGGCCCTAGTCTTTTTCCCCGTATGCCGTCAGGTGCAGCACGACACTGGCTGCGCCGGCCGACGATCCTCCGATCACGACATGGTTGGGGTCGCCACCAAGCTTCGCAAAATATTTTTGCACCCACTCGAGGGCCTTGCGCTGGTCCTGGAGCCCGTTGTTGGGCGCGATGTTCTGTCCGTCGCTGAGAAAGCCGTACGGCCCGACTCGGTAGTTGGACGTCACGAAGACAATTGAGTTGTTGCTAGCCAATAGGATACCTGTTCCTTTGAGGTTCGAGTTCGAATTGCTGTTGAATCCCCCACCCTATATGAAGACGAAGACTGGGAGCCTCGATTCGGGTATCGCCCAGGTCGGCGCGTAGACATCGAGAAAGAGACAGTCCTCCGACGTGTCGAGTGCGGTCGGATTTCCTCCCGTCTTAAGGCAGGTCTTCCCGTTCTACAGCGACGCTTCATAACTAAGGATGCAAAAAAGTATTGATGCCGCAGAGAAATGATGTTGCCAACTCACAGGCTTAGGCGCGCAGCTAAGGCACGATTTGAGCTAATTTTTGAGTTCCACAGCCGTTTATTCGCGTGCCGCTGCGTAGCCAACGGATCTGCATAGAGCTAAGCGTTGACAGGTCGATCCATGTGGCGATGGCTTCACTCACAATTTAACCCTAACCCTCTTCGGATGGCATCCGATGCTTCGCCTACCATCATACGATCAACAACCGACCAGTCTCCGGTGCCACGAGAAAAAGGATTAGTGATATGTCTCCGGACGCTCGCTCGCTTCCACTTTCCCAGCTGGCATGCTCCCTCCTCCCGCCCTCGTGGTGGAATGTGGGGGACCTGGCTTGGCTCCGTGGCTCGCGAGGTGCCATGGCGCGGAGAAGGAGACTGCCGTCCGGCCATCCATGTCGTCCCGCCCGGCTGGAATGACAGACCACTGTCTCGGGACCTGTCAAGCTTCCATGCCAATCTCAGGCAGCTAAATTCCCGGCAGACATCGGCTGGCGGTGTCCCAAGCTCCAATGTTGGGCGCCACACGGGTTTCCCACATGGCATTGGGCCAATCCCAGGGGCAATTGAAGAATGCCGGATGCAATGCCGCCATGCGCGCAGCTGAAAAACTAGCTCTCGCTCCCGCGGAGGTGGCGCCCACGCACCGACGGCATGCCCGGTGGTGCCAAGACCCAATGGGACAGGGTTGCAGCACGCCCCTGCACCACGTCTGCACCATGTCGGAAATGTAGCTTTCGGTGCGCTGTGGTTTTGTGGCTTCGTCGAGACTGTTCCATCGTAGAGTACATTGTGAAGGGCCCGGTCAATTGATGCGAAGGGGTTTGGTGCGTGGCAGGCAGGCAGGCACGTAGTGAGGGCAGGCTGCGATGATACCTAATTATTTAATCCCTCGCTTGCCTCCATGTCCAGATGATGTCGTCCATGATCGTCAATCCCGCCTCCAAAATCGATAAAGACGTAGCCCGCCCCACGTCATCCCCCACTGCCAATCACAACCTCTTTCAAAAGTCGCCTGGCATTCGACGTCACTCACGCCATCACTAGCAGCGGAAAGCACCCGTGAACACAGTCAATATTTATTTGAACCCGCCCACCGTTGTTTGTAAAGTCTTTACCATCAACTGTCATGCCCGCCAATATGCCGTCAAAGAGACAATATGACGATCTACACCTCGACACGGACCAGGTAAACACGCATACTTTTCTGTCTGAGATTGACGAGACGCTAACACTAGACTCAGATTCCGCTGTCTGGGGCACCCATATACCCCGATCCCGCTGCGTTTGCATCGTGGACAAGTACGAGCTACCAGTACCCGTCCATCATGACCTCGGGCCCCAACGGAGATTACAACAGCCCTTGGGGATATTCATCCACTTCCGAAGACGACCCCAGCATGTTCTGCCCATCAAGTGAGGCCACGACCTGGTCGGGCTATGAGCCCGCAACAACCTGGGCACCCTCAGTCAACCCCTCCTCGGCCAGCACTTACTCGACCGTAACGCACCCCCTTTCCTCGACCGGCTTCTCCTCCTCCAACAGCACATGGGGCCCGAGCGACCAAGCATCGCTCTCAGCCTACTCAGAGCCCACAACATACGGCGAGCGCCCCTCGTTAAGCCGGAGCGTCTCAGCCGATAACAGCACCAACTACTTGGGATATGGCACTGACTACTCGCCATCTACGGCGAGAATCTCATCGACCGCGCCGGACTCCCCAGCAGAGTATCTCGCATCAGACACTGTTTCGACAGGCTCTCAATCCAAGATTCGAACTAACACCAAGACTGCCTCAAAGAAGTCAGTCAAGTCAACCAGCGAAAAGTCCTCATCGTCCAAGCGAAAAGCAGGCAAATCACATGCAGCGACCAGCACTGCCGCAAACATCACCACCACAGAGCGAGACTACGAGGCCCAGCTGCTAGCTCGTTTTGGCCACATGATGTCCCCGCTAGGCAAGACACCCAATCTCACGCCGTCAGAGCAAATACGGAGAGAGGCATGGCGTATCTGCAAGTCGGAGGCTGCCGAGATGTCGCAGCGGCGAATGAAGCTGCTGGAGCACGAGCACGGGGCACTGGAGAGGGAAACGCAAAAGCTGCAGGCTAATATTGGCCAACTGCGAGAAGCTATCACCCAGGAAACACGGCAGCTAGAGGTTGCGCTGCAGAAAGCGGAGAGGCTGAGCTCTTCGTATTGATTTCCTACATTGTCGGGATGATGATAATTGCTAGAGGGATAGACTGGGATGATACCTACGATGTGACGACCAAATCAACAACACTTGAACATATTACCTATTTCGATCTCATATTGGTGATGAAACTGAAATTGCTGTCACTTCCTGATCAACTGCTCCCCGGACTTGATTCTGACTTGTCTTGGCGCGACGAAAATCATCACTCTCACAAATTCCAATTTGGCACTCGCTGTAGCATCTCACCTTCCCGTCAATGCGCTGACTGAGATGGAACACTGGTAGGCCCCAACATCGGAATGAGAAACAAACCCTCACCGCTCACTCTCAAAATTCCAGTCCGGCCAACGCAAGACACGAGTGGTCTTATCAATTGAACAAGGATGGTACATGCAAGTCCCCTCTGGGGCGACAGCTGCATTTGTGGCTTGCGATCTAGAACCGCCCAGCTGGGCCTCAACCCCCCCACGATCGCTCATTCCCGGCGAGCCGGCGCTTGGCGAGCTAGGCGGTGCCCACCCTGCCGCCCTAGGCCAACCTCGCCATTCCATGCATCTCGCACACAGGGCCACGTGTGTTGGCTTTCTCCCACCCTCCTTCCCTGTCCTTTCCCTCCCCCTTCCGCACCAACGAACGGGCGGCCGGCAGGCCCTAGAGCTCAAGCGAACGTCTGCCTGGCTGTCAATCCAGCAGGAGCAGCAGCACGCACCCGGACCTGACCTGATACGCAGGCCGCTTATTAAATCCTCGCCGCTCGTTGGCCATCCCCGCCCCAAAGCAACACGAACCTGACCGCGGCACTCGCAGCGCTCGGCATGGTCTATCCCGGACCCAGCCCACGCACCAATTGTCCTTCCGGGAATTTACTAGGAATTGACCCTACCCTACCTTACTTTCCCTTACATTAGCCTCCCTCATGACAAAAAAAATACGGACGCCAAAAACCCTTAACCCTACACAAATACTGGACGGGAGGCAACTGACCAAATAGAGTTGTAACATCACCACAAAAGCTTGTTCAATTAAGGCCACAGCTTGCAAAAGTCTTTGAAAATATTTGGGACGTCCTTTTCAGGATTTTACGATTTATTTAATCGTGTTTTGGGCATGAAGTGCGCATCCGAAGTTTTGGTGTTCGTATTTTTTTGTCATGGGAGATTAATTCTCAATTCGGTACATTCCGCCCGCGTGGATGCATGCGTGCGTTGGGAGGAGCCTGCCGCATCTCATCTCACCAGCAGCACCACCACCCCCATTGGGATTTCAGCTCCAGTGTTGCTGTGGGCGCGTTGCATCGTGCAGTTCCCGGCCTACCATTCGGTACGGCGCCAGGCAGCGGCAGACGGGCGACCGATCTGGACCTACTTGGCGGGTACATTTTGGGGTTGCTGGTCGCCAGCACAGGATTTTGTGTAGTGCAGCGGGCAGCGGGCAGACAGTGAACTGATGGCCGTACCTGAGCTCCCAGCTTCGGAAGATGCCAGCGCCGCAGTGGGCGGGCATCTTGCACGAAGTAGGTACCTAAGGAACTTTCGCAACTCGCATGGAATTCTCGATTCGTCTAATCCCGGGATCCAAGTTGCGACGTGGGTGTGCTGTACATGCTCAGCTAGGGTATGGTTGTCTTGTTGTCGCCTCGGTTAGGAATTCCAACTTCGTTCCCCGCACCGGAAGTCGGTCGGAATTAGAGGGAAGGGTTTTCGCCGCAAAGCCCAAACCCCGCCATTCCCCGAGGGGACCCGGAAAGTGGGCGTCGGATCGTGGGATGCGCGGCCGACACAGGGGGTAGGAATCTCGGGTTTTGTCCAATCAGAAGAGACGCTCGGAAATCGGCCTGCCGAATTGAATTGGATCGTGAGGACTTTCCGATGTGCGCATGGAGCAAAACTCCGCGGGATCTTGAGCCGGGAGCCTCACGATTTCTTTCCATCGCTGTTACTTGAAGGCTGGTTGTCAATGCTTCTGGACTATTCAAGACCCTCGGACTGAAAATGAAAGTTGCAGACCATCCCAGCGTTTTCGTCGCGCCCGACCAGCTCCGAGATCGCCTCCTTGGAACTCGGTTCCATTCCATTGTGTCATTACGAGATTTGCAAACTTGGCCGACAGCCTGAGCCACAAGTTTCCTATCGGCCTTTTTATCTCAAAAAGTGTGCGAAAAACAAGAGTAGCAGGATATCCGTTCTCGGCCATTGTTTCCCAAACGCACTCAGCAAGGTGTCCAACTACCTCTTACCTTTGCATGTCCATACATGACGCAAAATCTCGGGGTGATTCAATACACCAATCTACATCCAATGAGAGCCAACGATGGGTTTATGGATACCTTAACCAGTGCCAGTTGCCATTTGTTTTGGTCTTACCTTTAAGCAGAGCCTGATATACCGACTAGCATCAGACGCCCAGATTCAAGGGGCGTTGATTGTTACTGCAGACCCTCCTCCATTACACATGTGAGATACCAGGTGTCAACCGGGAGGCGACGTACTACTAAAAAAGGCTTTGCCAGCCTCTTTCACCCCTTCAGCCAACTTCGCACTCTTTCTCCTAGTGCGGTTTCGGTCAGGTCAGCCCCCAGCTCTTCGCAAACGATACTTCGCACTTACTTACTCGATATATTGGTATGTGACGGATGCTGGATCAACTTATCCCTTCTGCTTTTTCCAGTCCTCTTTGACAATCTGACCGGCGTTTTCAGGTTTGTTCCTTCATGGGCATCAGAGAATGTTGGCTGAACAAGGCCATCCGCTGAGGACGCCTTTGTGTCAAGAACAGGTCCAGAATATTCAGACAGCTCTCGGGTACTTTTCCTCCCAGAAACTCCATGTACAAGGCACTATTCCCATGATGCTCCCGAATTCCTTGTCGAGTAATATGCTTTCCATTCGGGCTCAGGGAGCTTCCCGCAATCCAGGGAGCCCGGTATCCCGGTAGGTAGGTGCTGCAGATCACACGACGGTTGAAGAACCGCTTGCTGTAGACTATTTATCCTTTACGACCTCAAGGTTGAGCCTAGGTATCTTCCCCGTTCAGTCTTGTGTCGGCGATGCGGTGGCAGTAAATAACCCCTGCCACATCCTCGAGGTGGTGGGAAATGCTGCTTCGGATATCGATGCCGTCCAGGGACGGATCACCAAATCCGGGTGCGATGAGTTGAACTCTCGCTTCCTGTAGTCCCTAGTATCCGGGAGGCGTCAGGTCAGCCCCCGACTGGACGGCTCATTTCGACTGTATAGGTTGCCAGTGGCAGAAACGCGAATTGCCCAGCTTGGGTTGCCGCGTGTTTCTGCCACGGCTTTGGTCCGTATTTGCCATCTTGACGAATGAAACTTGAATGCCATAGCATCGACCGGGTTCGATGTTCAGAAAGGAACATGGACCTGATATTAAAAGAATAGAATCAGAGTGTGAGTTGAGGAGAACAAGTGGGGTTGATTTCGAAACCCCCCTGAGCATATGGCTCGACTCCTAATTAGATCAACGGGGGTCTCATATCTGATTTTGGCAATGAAATGCTAACCCTATCTCACCGACACACACACCAGGCACAAATTGTATAAATTTCCACCAAGCGATTATGTGGAAAACGAGGGACCAGTCGTGTTGAAAGACACCCTGGGCTTCGACGATTCAGAGCACGAAGATGAGCAAGTATTCGAAAATCTGGAAAATTTGATGATGACTTTGAAGATCCTCCAACTGGGGGACGACGAGGGTTCCGCGGCTAGCATCGTGAAGAAGCTCGAGGATCTCCGTCTACGGATCAGACCCCTAGGGGAAAGCGAGAAATTGGAAATTACCTTATGCTTTCAGAAAATGCAACGATGGCTTCAACGGCTGAGGAGTGTAGTTGTAAGTCGCCAAATCAAATTCTAGTTCCAGTCCCAGCAGTGAAATTCCAACTTGCCTGAACAGATGCCTACAGTTGTGGGGGTGATTGTCAGACTCTGTGAGCGGCACGTGCCGATCGAGGTCCCGAAGTGAGGGAGGCGGAAGGGTCGTTCCTTCTTGCGATGCCCGGACTCAAACCCTCAAACGAACCCGGCATTGGAAGACGAAAGGTTCTTGTTTCACGGTGCGCATTCCACAGTCCGCGGCACAAAGCGCCGCACAAAGCGCCTCTGTAAAACACCACAGACCCGGGTTTTCTGTTGTGTTTGCATATTTGCGCCGCCGAACCTCTTCCGGGAAAATCCGCCCCGGAGACAGGCCGGACGGGCTGGGTCCGGGACCGAGCTCTGGGATCTGGGGTCTGGGCGCCATTCAAAAGACACCCAAGGTTGTATCCGCGCCACTTACAGCTTTCGGCATTTTGGCAGAATGCAAGATGGCAGAGCTCCATTCCGCATTGGCCGCCGACACCTGCCTCCGGCTCTCGAAAAAGCTTAGCTCCCACATGAGCACGTCCCAGAACCAAGTCTTGGATTCAACGACATGATTTGCTCAGTCACAATAGCACCGAGTGTTCTCTCTCCTTTTCCTTCCAACTGTGTTGACATGGGACGGCCTTTTTATTTGCACATGATTGCGAAACCGAATTGCGTCCGCTGACAACTGATCGCACTGTCGAATCAGAGCTGGGATAAGGCGGCGCAGGGATCGCCAAGAACCAATTCATTTGAGCGACCCAAAGATACAGGCCAATCTGATATCCACGACGGGCGGCTGGTGTATTATATACCCCCCTGGATGCGATATCGCTTCCCCGCACCGGATCGCCACGAGCACCAATGCGGCAAGGCCCCGAGATGCCAGAATGACCCAGGCCCGGGTTACCACCTCTCGCCGCAACGCAAACTGGGGGGGCTGGATATCCTTCTTGGACCGTCCGGGTGCCATCTCCCCCAATTTTCTTGCGTCGTCAGCCATGACACACTACCGAAACACAGGGCTAGGACGTTACCCAGCTAAGACTCGAGCATACCTCCCTTGCGGTACTGCAGTGGCCACCGCTCGCTTCCCCAGCGTGAAGCGGGTTGCAATACTGCAGGGAACCAGACTACTGTCACTTGCGGCCACTTGCGGTCAGACTTGCCTCCTTTGGACAGCCCAGACCTGTCAGTGTGGGGAGCACCGGTATATGTGCCGCCTCTCCGCCCACCCGTTGTCCTCATCCACTAGCAACTATCTCAATCTTCATGTTCTGGCCTTTTCCACCTCGACGGTGAGAGACCTTGGATATCGCACCACCGAGGCCGTGGCCAGGCTACAGCCAAGATGTCGACTGGAGCTCCAGACGGCCAGTCAGGCACTGGCCCGTCAAACTTCACCATCCCCCAAAATGGCACTTGGCCCTGGGGTCCCATCCCCACAAACCCCGGCCGATCACTCCAAGCAGATATAATTGTCTGCTCGATTATTACATGGGTCATTGCCATGATCTTCGTCGTTCTACGATTCTACACAAGATACCGGTTAAAGCACATTCTGGGACCAACAGACTGGTGTATCCTGCCAGCTCTGGTATGTGACCCACTCTCATCTCGCCCTAGATTCTTGGCTGACTAGTATCTTAGCTATTCTCTCTCGGTAGTTCGGTGGGATTTATTGAGCGTAAGTCCGCCGGGATTAACTTTGAGGTCAACTCGGTCTAACCATGTTCACAGAAGCTGCGAGGGGCGCAGGGCGACATGTTTGGGATATTTGGGTTTCAGATCCGACGTTTTCTGGGATGCTCGCTTTGGAGAAGGTAATCCGCGTCTTGAAGCAGGCGTGCTCGGGTGCTGGCTAACACGAGTGATTCAGGCAGTGTGGTACGGCATACTCTTCTACAACATAAGTCTCGTCTTCACCAGGATATCGATTCTCCTCCTCTACAAGCGCATCTTCACCTATAATTGGGCAAAGCGGGCGATACAGATCGCGCTTGTGCTAGTCATCGTCAGCGGTATATGGTTCATCGCGTCTGTGGCCACGTCATGCGTCCCACTCAGTGCCTTTTGGGACTGGTCTCTGAGAACACAAGCATATTGCCAGCCACCGGCGCTGTGGTGGGGAAACGCAGCAATCCACATTGCAGGCGACTTGGCCATTGTGATCTTGCCGGTGCGTCCCTCATATAACCACAGTTTAAGTTGAATATAAACTGATAAGGACCCGCAGATGCCAATCCTTTCCAGCCTGAATCTGCCAAAGAAGCAGAAGCTTGCGCTTGTTGGAGTTTTCGGTTTGGGTTTCTTGTAAGAACAAGAAACATGGCCCGTTTTATGGCCTCAGGCTAACGTGTTTTGTGCCATGACAGTGTATGCATCGTCTCAGCCCTCCGGCTGGTTACCCTCATTGAAATCCAGACTGGGAAAGACCTCGATATGACATACACGAGCGCCCAGATAGTTTACTGGTCGACAGTGGAAGTCAACGCATCGATAATCTGTGCGTGCGTCATGACGCTCAAACCCCTGATACAGAAATGGTTCCCCAACATGCTCTCGCCGAGCCACTATGGCCGCGAACGCAGTCTTAGATGGATCACTCCCATCATCAACAGCCAGCGGGATTCAAGGCAGCCTATCGTACGGCCCATGGCTAACCACCAGCGCGCTGCTTCAGACTCTGCAAAGAAGAGGGTCGGCTTGGAGGCACTCCCACGGGTTGAGGAGAAGGAAAACAACGTCAACGACGAGGCACTCGGATCGCTGGATTTGGAAGCACAACGGTCAGGGAGCGTTTCTACCGTGGTATGCGAGGACGACCCTTCCATTGTGGGGATGAGCCCGCTAAGCGCCCCACCGAAAGCACATCTCCGGCTCTCAATACATGTTACGAAGTCGGTCCAAATCAGCAGGTACCCGGAGAGCCCGATGAGCGGCGATATCTTCGACAACAATGAAGAGAAACAGGAGAGGAGGAGTAGCCAGGAGCCGGACTACAACACGCCACCATACACCCCCGGGTGGCAGAGCGAGGGGTCGACGATTGTTATTTGCAAGGATTTTGCTGAGGAGTCGGGCAACACAAAGTGATACGCTGGGTGGTGGGACGGAGTCTGATACCATGGGGTTCATTCAAACCGGGAGAAGGATTAGATTGGCTTTTTAGGAGTTCTGGCAGGTCAGGATGGGGTGGTCGGAAAACATACCGGCCTTCCTGGGGGTTTTGCATGGGTTTTCTGGGACGGCGTTTGCGGGGGGACCATAATGTGTTGGGCACGGGGTATCATGTCTTATAAACTGAGGTTTGTTTATCTTTGAAATTCATCACGAAATACATGAGTAATTCATACGATGAAGGCAAAAGGCAGCGGTGTAATGTCTAAGATACTCGGGACCTTACCTCGGCTCACCGGCGGCTGTCCTCTCGTACCTAGGTTTCCGGCACTTAACTCTCCGTCTAGGTACTAATACCTAGCTCCACAAAACCTATCCACCAACCCTCAAGACAGCACAGCACACCACCAAGTCTTGGGAACCTGGTACGGAAAATCCCCAATCAGGAAGAAGTCATAATGCGCTGTGTAACAAAACGACGCGTTTGCTTCGAAAACCCGAACTATCGTTCGCCCTCGTTACTAACTCATCTGGTATAGATCGTCACATCAACGGCAGTCGCAACTCCGCGAGAGGACGCACCACCCTTGAAAAGGTTCCTCTTCCAAGTCCACTCCACGTTATTAGTTTCAGCCGTCAGGGGCGATGGTGGAAAGGCTAATGGCGAGGGAGAGGAGGAATAGGTTGGGCATGTTGGAGACGAGTCCGAGGGATTTGTTAGAAAGTTTGGTGGCCTGGGGTGAATGAGGGTGGGAGTGAAGAGGAGGAGAAATCGAGCCTTGAGTGTTCGGACGGGGTGGTTGTGGGTTCTTCTCAGTCATACATTATATACTGAGGCTTGTCTCAGATTGGTACCGTACAATGATTCAAATAGCATCGGCTGATGCTTCTATCACTAGTAAGTACCTAGGTAGTGTGATACGATCACCGCGGCTGCTTTGAACATGGCGTTACGGGTGTGGTGCTGTTTTGAGTTCATGTTTATCAATGAGGGTCCTTGGTTCTTTGCTTGTTGCACTGGCAGAATGCTCTGTCATTCACCACCGAGGAGGCTTGGTTCAAGCCAAAAGAACTTCGACAACGGGTGCTGAACAGCCTTATGGGGGTTGAGCTGCTCCCATTTGTCTAGGTAGTTGAGTTGAAGCTAAAAGCACCTGTTGTTTTACCCTAAAGTTGCCTTTCCAACCCCCAGTCACCAGCACCACCCCTTGCCGCCTTGGCCAGGCGCTACTCAGGCGCTACTCAGGAAATGATCAGAGAAATTGCCAAACATGACTTAGATAAGTAGGCAGTACTCGGCAGTTCAAATGGCAACTTTTCGTGAGGTCCCAGTTTTTAGAACACAGGTAGCCAAAACCTAGGACTACCCCCCCCCCCCCCCCCCCTAACCGCCTTTTCGCTCCTCCCTTCCCCCTAAAGTTACATGAAACCTAATTTACGTCCCCTATTAGGTCTCTATTCCCATCTACCTTAATTACGAAAATAGGTAAATCTTACTATCTTTAATACCCTTTAAACTAAAACACTCCCTAAGCGGATTAATTCATTTCCGCTTATTTAATTACTAACGTAGCCTTCTTATCTTAATCCAGTAGTAACTAACTATCCGGGATGACGACGCTCCAAATCCCCACTACGGCTTTAGCTGCGTTAATTTCGATAACTCTTTGCTGCACATTATTAGCCGGTCTAAAAGGCACGGTAATATAGGCAAGAGGACTGGGTCCGACAGAGAAAATAAGGTCGAGCAGGTTAAGTGGAAAGGCGTAAAAGAGGGTAACCACGCTATTAAAGTCTAGCCCTACAACATACAGTTTAGGCTGCAGCCGTTCACACTCGCTTAACAGTTATACTCTTAACCAATACACCATGTACTAATTAGTATATTCTAAATGCTAGTATACAATGTACTAGTAACTAAATGCCCTCCTAATTTTAGTACTAAGAAACTAGGTACTATCCCACAACACGTCCCCTAACAAGAGATCTGTAACCCTCCATTTCCTGCTTTTTAGACTGCAGGTTTGCATCGCAAGTAGCGGATAAAGCAGGGAATTAAGTAACACGGAAAACCCGGAACAGCATGCTCTCACACATATACATCGATAACGTCTCTTCTATATAAGATACCCGATAAAGTCTCTTACAATGCTGTAAGCCTCCACCCACCTCTCAGGCTTCCCCCAAATTCCCAGCGAGGTTCAAGATTGCATCCCACGGGAAGTCCTCGGCGTCAAACGCACCGAAGCTGTGACACGTCTGATCCCCCAATGCAGTTTCCCCATCGAGCAAGATGGGCTCATCTCCCCGACCGATCAGCTGCTTTGTAAACAGCCTCTTCAGGTCCAAGCTGAACTTGACCACGGGCTTGACATCGACTCGCATCCAAAACGCCTCCGCAGGCCGATGGAACAGCAGCACTACGCCGCGAAATGTCCGCAGAATGCCGCTCTTGCTGATCGGGTTCTCCGTGAGATCCCACGCCACCGAGTTGGCGCCGTCGTCGTGCTCGTCGTCCTGGGCTAGGTTTCCGTGCAGCTCTGCTTGGCCCTCTTCCGTCATAATCGTTTCGCGCGCCCACCGCGGGGCGACCCCGGCGGACCCGAAAGGCACCTCAAACGTCACGGGCGCCATGATCTCCAATGTCTCGTGGCTCTCGCGCTCGCGCGTTCGACCCAAAAGTCGCTTGGGCGCGAAGTTGGCCACCACAGGATCGAGGGAAGCGTCCGTGCAGCGCAGGGAGGGTTTGCTGCGGTCGAGGGCCTTGTCAAACGTGATCTCCACTTCGGCGGACGAGAAGCGGCTGCTGGAATTGGTGGGAAATCGGAAAGAAAAGTCCACGGCCACGAGGCAGGCGGGTCGGGACTGGTAGAAGCCGTACTGGACGTGGCGGAGGTAAGCGCTGTAGCCGCTTCGGCCGATATGCTCGTTCGCAGCGAGCAACCGGTTTACTCTCGAGTCATTGTGGATTCCGAGAGTCTCGTCCTCTGGGGCGAGGACAAAGTCGGCGGCGTAGCCCGCAGAGGGGGTTTGTGAAGCGCTTTTGGTTACCATAGGTGGTTGAGTGCTGGATGGGAGGTTGTGTGACCAGCCTTTTCCAGAGTTGTTACGAAAGAGCACCCCAAAAAATCCTCGCCACTCAGCTGCCCCATCTGGTTAGTTGGGGTAAGAAGTGTGCTGGCCAGATAGAGAGGGGGCCTGACCAGATAGAGCCCCACTTCCACCGAGCATCCCCCCACACGACTTCCCGTGTTTCCTCTTCCCACACCCAGCCATTTGGTCAATGCTGCCTCACTCGACATCCCCCGTTAGATCGACGATCCTGGTACAATAAATCGACCCGCCACATCGATGCAGGAGCGTTTTGTTCGAGCGATGGATGTCTCTCAGCGAATCTCAATCGAATCTGTCCAGGCGACAATCAGAGTCCACCGATCGCACGGCACCTTCCTCGAAGGAGACCAGTTCATCAGGAGCCTGCCGCGGCACATCAGCTCTGTGACAAGCATTGCAATCGAGATTGCGCAGCTCTACTTAGTTCAAGGGCAGTTCATTTTGGCTGCGCAAGCATGTGAAGATGTCTCGACGATGCCGGGCGAGGAGGCTATTGTTCTTGAGCTCCTGCAAGCCTTTATTGGAATTGGGAGATACTCGAAGCTCAAGACCGCTTTGAGGATTGCGCGGCGCATCGGTGACGCCTGGGAAATCGAAGTTGCGGGACGGCCACCGACAAAGGCAGGCGACACGACACATGTCTATCCTAGAGAGGACGAAACCGCCAGGCTCTCGCGGCGGTTGCAAGACACGGTTATTGGTAGAGCCAGGGTCCCGGATCCCCCGTTGACAGAGTACAGAGTCAGTACGTTCCCTCATTACCCGGGTGCTCCGGCCTGACGAGCTGCCGTAGGTGCTCATGGTGTTCTACTATTGGAAGATCATGGTAGTTGCGGCTGAGCAGGGGTTGCTCGACGAGAAGTCTACCAAGGCTGCCGCGGCGTCGAACGTTACTCCGCTTCTGCTACAGGTCTGGTCCGAAAGCCGACTTCGAGAGGCCAGAATCCTCATCTATTTCACGATAAACATCATGGACGACGTAAACAAAGCACTGCAAACACTGCAGGACTTTTTGCAGTGCCTCAACGACTCAGCATGGACGGTCGAGAGGGCGTCTACACTGTTTGATATTGCCGAATTTCAACTGAAGTCCGACTGCGACGCCATCTTGACGGAAGCGGAGGAGAACTTCAGACGAGCCTGCGAGCTATTCAGCGGCGTTGGTCACACGTACGGGAACATCGACATTGACTTGGCTCGAATATCCGCTGATCAAACCATCTCCGCTGGTGAAAAGTTCATCGCCAAGACGAAGATTGCCGACCGTTACTTTGAGGTTCACCATTACCAGAATGGCATACGTTGCCTCGCATTCGCCATTTCACCCGATATGATCGTCGATACCTACTACGAAGATGTAGTGAAGGCGCTGGAGCTTCTCGACAGGAAAATCAACGAGGTTGGCAGCGAGATTCTCAAACAAGTGTCGTTGCTCCATTCCGTCTGCCAGGCCACTCTAAACGTTGCCGAGTACGGGTTTGCCCTGCAGTCTTTGGAATCATACTACGCGAGGGTCCCCGAAGAGATCAGCCCAAAATATCATTCCTACATGGCGATGATGCTGGCTCTGGTATATTCCAGCTTCGGGCAGGGCAAAAGAGCCCTTCAGGCTGCGGAGCAGTCCCTGGAAATCGCCATGTCAGGAGTCTCCTACGCCGACCAGTCCGATGCGGTGACTCACGTTGGGGTGCACAGGCTCAGCTTAGGCCAGCAGCACCCCCAAGGATCGGAAGAAGCAATCAACTACATCACTTCCGCTCTTGACGTCTTGACGGAATGGGCGGACAAAGATGCAGAACACGGCTACTCAGACGGCGAGATACAAAAATGTCTTCAGATTGCAGGCCAGGGAGTGACTCATGATCCACCAGTTGGCTCGGAACCGGCTGAGCAACAGTGGGTTGAGCGAGTGAAGAAACACGTACCTGATTCGGCGGATCCGTTGTCTCGAAGCCAACTCGTGGATCTCGAAATGCGCTCTCTCATGCGCCGCGGAAGATATTCCGAAAGCCTAGCGCTCTCCGCCGACTACCTTGAGCAGCTTGGCAGAGTCTCTGGGGTGCCTCCTTTCAAAAAGGCCCAGGCATTCATGAGCGCATCCATCCAGGCTCTGCTCTGTGTTCGGAGCTCCTTCCAGGGAGGTCAATCATCAACTCCCGAATCATTGCGATCGGCGGTGAAGCTTCTCTGGACCACAGTATCACTATCTTACAAGGCCCTCCAGCTATATAGACAGACGAACGGTGTGGAGCTGGTGTTGGATTGCGCGCTATTTGTCTGGGAGGTTCTTGACTGGGCTACAAGAACTGTGACGGATACCGAGCGCCGCGAACTGCTCGCCCCCTTTTTGGACGAACTGAAACTAACCGAAAAGGTTTGTGACGACATGCGGCGAAGCGTGCTGCCAGTTGGTGGACTTCGGAATTTGATGAGCAAGAGACTCCTAGTGTCGAAGAAGTCCAGCTTGAAGCTCTACAATGTGGGATGTGACATCGCTCTGCAGTTGGATGACCCGGCTGGCGCTTGGCTGTGGCTGCAGAGGGGGAAGGCTAGGGCATTCGCCGACTCCCTCGGTGCTTCATCTGCTGTTCCTCGGAGGCTCTTAGACCGGATCAGCACTGACCAAGTCGCCTACGGACTCCTCAGGGAAGAGCAGAGCATCCTCGAGCTCCTCCGAGAACCCAACGTTAATCATGTTATTGCCGCGCGGCGGCTGGCTTCGCTGAGGAGGAAAATGGTGGATCATCCGCTGCTGGCCGAGGCTGCACAGCTGAAAGATGCGCTGTTCAGCCTGGAACTGGAGATGGAAGAGCTTAAGGAAGCCCTGCTTAAAACGGGGCTCACGGCTGAGAGTGTAAAGTTTGTCGACTGGTACGTTCCGGTGTCGGCGAACGTCTCGAACCAACCGATCATCCTCTTTGTCCGGCAGCTGGATGGCACTACGCATTCAAAGACAATAACCATCAGTGCCCACCAGATCCGAGACTGGGCGCAAGAGGCCTTTCAGTTTCCCGACATGGCTACTCCGCCACTGCGCAGGAAGACGGGAAATCGGCTCCTCAAGAAAATGAACGCTCTCGTCGAAGGCCTATCAGACACGACTTTGGAAGGCGACCTTCTCATCCTGTCTCCTTCTGGCCCTCTACATAGCGTGCCGCTGCATGCACTAGACGTTGCCGGGGAGTCCCTGATCCAGCGAAACCCTGTGGTGTATGTCTCCAGCACTGCAACTCTTGGTCAGTGTCTCCTCCGAGCATCGATCCCGCGCAACAAACAAGAAGCCGGCGGTACAAAATATTTTGCTGTGTACGAAGAGCTCGAGAAAGCGAGAGAGCGAGACGAGATATTCGCCCACATTAGAGATATGCCTCTGCATCTTCCCGGGACCGTCTCGTTAGGCCCTGAAGTGACTAAATCTCACTTCCTTCACGAGTGTGCCGGCGCTAGCTGGATCCACTACCATGGCCACGCACACTACAGCAATGATGACGTCCTGAAGTCATCTCTTGTGCTTAGTAGTGGGACCGACCTATTCAGCCAGAGCCCAGATAATCGTGACAGAGAACCCTGCGAAGGCGTGGACAGGCTACTTGTCCCGGAGCTCTTCGACGCCGCGCTCCCACGCGGCGGCGTCCACTTCACCATCATCGCGTGTGACTCGGGCACGCAGGAGATCGCCCCCGGCGATGAACCCCTGGGCATCACGGCCGCGCTACTATACAGCGGGGCGACATCGGTGCTGGGGTGCCTGTGGCCGATTGACAGCCGAGCAGGTAGAGCATTCAGCGAGGCTTTCTACGCGGAGATTATGCAGGCCAAGGCATCCCCGCACGAGGGCGTACGTGGTGCCCTCAACTTAGCCAGCGCTATGAGGGCTACCGTTTCAAAGATGAGAAAAGGCGAGCTCGGGCCTGAGTTTAAGCAGGCTTATTACTGGGCGCCGTTCACCTTGCACGGGCTCTGGTACTTTCCAACGCAGTGACGGCTCCTCGACGGGTCTTTCCCCCAAAACTACGAGACCTATTCCCAGTACATGTACTCCCAACTGCCACCCAACATCGCCCCTCTCCAGTTCCGCATCAGCATCATCTTACCGCTCGCCAGCGTCCTAGTAATGTTGACGCTCAGATCAATTGTTGCAAAGCCTCGGCTTACCACTCTTCACCCCTCTCCCCGTCAATCTGTTAGCTCCGGACCGTAAAAGCGACTCGATGAGGGGGGCTTAGGCGGAGGATGCGGTTCGTCTCTCTAGGAATTATTGGAGGCGCTAAAGTCTCGCTCTGGGGGTTCGCGCTCAATTACGTAGACAATTTACCTCCACGCCAAGGCTCAGCAACGAATATACGAGCACCTCTTTTCGGACCAACGAAGTTAGCTGCCTTGTCCGATCTCGCTGGACGATCAATTCATAACCAGACCTGAAACGAGATCTTGACGCCATTCGCTACATCCCACCGTGGCGGTGAGGGGCCGGGTTTTGGGACTACCGGTCCATGCTTTGTCTGTCCAGTCCTTGGGCAACACAGTGAAACAGTTGTGGAGCCGACAATTGGGCCCAGGTCTTGTGCTTACGCTTAGCATGACCAAAGTAGCGTGCCACAACGAATTTTGGTGGCCTGCCCTGTTGTTTTAATTACCCTAAAGTTGCCCTCGCCAGCCCCAATCACCCGCACCACCCCGTACGACCTTGCTCAGACGCTATTTAGACGCTGCTCAGGAGCTTCTCAGGAAATGATTAGAGAAATCGCCAAACATGATTTAGACAAGTAGGCAGTACTCTGCTGTTCGAATGGCAACTTTTCGCGAGGTCCCAGTTTTTGGGATGGGCCCTACTAGGTGTGCACCCCCCGGTTTTGCTAAGCGTGCACCCCTGAAATAGTTTTCCTCTATAAGTAAATCAGCAAAAATCACACGATAGTAAAAGTGCTACCATTTGAAATAATTTTTAAAGACCTAATAGGATAGTTTTTGCTTAGATTTATAACTAACGCTTCCACTTTACCAAGCCTCAAAATATAAAAGAAGTTAGATGAATTTAAAACTTTAGTTTTAAATTAGAATAAATGTTTAATAAGACGGTGAATGCTTTTATTACCACCTAGTTTTAACCACCAGGTGTAGGGGGATGATGCAGATGAGTTCCGGCCCTAGAGGTGGCTGGAGGTAGAGGGCGATAAGCTGCGCGTGGTGTTTAGCTACGGGAAGTGGGCGTGTTTAGGGCGCATATTTGCACTGATAGAGTTGGAGAAGGTTTTGCTGAGATGAGTTACAGTTCATTTTCCCCCAAGAGAAAAAAAGAAAGCGGAAACGGAAAAGGGGGCTTTTGATGCTGCCCATATAGACTAACCGATGAAGTTGTTTAATACAGATGCTGAGAAGGTTCGACATGACGATTGTCGACCAAACCAACCCATGGAACTCGAAGAAATATGGAGTCTTCATGCAGTCTGAGTTGTGGATTCAGGGCCGCAAGAAGGAGAACAATGTGTGGTGCTGTTGATGGTTCTTACGACTCGGATTTTGCCTGTCGTAACATACCCGCAACGACCTGCGCCACGGCAGACATTTGCACTATGCTGCTTGTCTGTTGCGACTGCTTATTGCTCATTTCTGTCTTACCAGACTGTTCTTGGAGCTGTTAGGTTCAACTGAACATATGCGGCAGACCTTATAGTCTTTGCCATGAAAGTAGTATTCAGTTACTCGTGCTGTCAAACAGGGCAGAAGCGCAACACGAGGTTATTATCTGAACATCTTCTAAGACAGACTTCATCCAGCGCATTAGGATTACCCTCAGTTCCCACATCCTCCCGGGATGAGGGTACACATTGCAATCACAGCCTTCTAGGGTTCTCCCGTTCTTGCACTTGTCTCGACATTTCGAGCCAGGCATCGTGTCAGCCCGTAGACAGGTTAGGTAGTTATTTATTATCGTGCAAGGAAGGATATAAGAGTTACACTTTGCCGCCCAGGCTTTTATAAAACGCGCTTGTTACAAATCGATGAGGGGTAGAAACTTTTAGAATGATGTCGAGCCCTCACTTGGAAAGTTGGAAAGCATGACGTGCGGGAATGGGGGACGGTTTTGGGCGAACCACTAGAGCTCTCATCGCAATGCCTCATTAATCGAAGATTTCAAGCGAGGTAATCTGAGATGTCATGATTGGAGAGCAACTAGCATTTGGTGCGGCTAAGCTGGAAGTTGATTGGTTCAAACCAACTCACCAAAATGGCTTGTGCAAGGCGCGGTTGCCTTGATTAGTCCTAGTAGCAAACATCCCCATCCTCGCGTCATGTATATCAAATGAGTCACGCCCAACCTTCACAACGTATTATATCCCAGATCCGAGTGACTAGACGGTGCACCTTCGGGTGGCGCGATAACAGCCACTCGAATCGACTATGACAGTTTGAAGCCATCGATGCGCAAAGAACACAATGCCTCCTCACGCAGCAAACGTCATGGCTTCTGTGAGTCAGCATCACAACAATAAACTGACCAGACGGACAAGTTCTCCCGGAAGAGTCCCTAATATCAGACAATCTTCCGCACAGCGACTGTCTGTGAGTATCAACTGCTCCAGCACAAGCATCCTCAATGTTCCAACCTCTAATGGGAAGAATTACAGGTCTCCAATGACAGGACCAGAGGCAGAGACGCCGAGCGACATTCCGCGCCACCATGCGTTTCCGTGTTAGGCAAGAGGAGACGTGAGGTATCAGACGACAGAAGCGAGAGCAACACAGGCAAGAGCAGTAGCAGCTCAGCCCCCAAGCGTCAGTGTCGGGCGCCATTTAATATCGAGTCGCAAACCATTAACACCAATAAGCTCTGCGACGAGTGTTCAGAAATATGTTGGGACAATATCGAGCGGATCGTCAAGGAAAGGCTGCGCTTCACATGGAAAGGCCGGCCGGTCGCCGATGTGGGACGGCGCTTCCGAAAGCTGGACCCCGACCCCAACAAAACCTGTATGCTCTGCCGCCAGCTGCACGCTCCCTGGATAGAGAAATTTCTCGAGCGTCGGCGTTGGATTGAGCGCAAGGTGATTGAGGATATCGGAGACCGAATCCACGTCTTCCCTAATCTGCGATACGTCCACCACGTCAGCGATTTTCAGGCGGGGAGGAATGCGCTCCGAGCCCACGAAGCGCCATATCACATTGCCGTCGTCCCCATCGCCCCTAGGTGGAGAGAGGGATTGAAAGAACACATCGCCGCTAGGGGCCTGGTTGTGGTCTTGCCCGACGGTCGTCGGGAGTCAAACATCTTCCAACCCCAGCCAATCCCCGAAAAGTTTGACGGAAAACAGGTCCTCTCCTGGTTGAAGACGTGCAAGCGCCACCGTAGCCGCTGCAACCCGAAACCACCAGATGTGAAAGGGATGAGAGTCATTGACTGCAAATCTGAGCATCTAACCATTCGAGACTACGAACCCGGCAACAAGTACGTAGCCCTGAGCTACGTCTGGGGGCAATCTGGAAGCACGGGTCCAACCAAAGCCGCTGTACCAAGGGGCACCACCAAGCGCACCGTGCTGAAGCTCCCAGAAGACATCCCACTGACCATTCGAGATGCGATCGAGGTGACCAAAGCCCTACGATACCGTTACCTCTGGGTAGACAAGTATTGCATAGATCAAAACAACCGGGAGGAGCAACTTGAGCAGTTCAGCCGTATGGGAGACATCTATGCCGGCTCGCAGGTGGCCATATTCGCCCTCGGAGATGATTCCAATGCCGGGCTCCCGGGTGTGAGCTCAACGCCCCGGCTGGGCCAGGAAGAGAGTCGCAGCGGCCCGTTCCGATTCATATCAACCATGCCGGACCCGCACGAGTCTATCAAACGGACCAAATGGTCGACCCGAGGCTGGACCTACCAGGAAGGGCTCTTTTCGACACGCCGTCTCTTCTTCACCGACCACCAGGTCTACTTTGAGTGCAACGCCATGAACGAGGCCGAGTCCTTCAAGAGCAACCTCGACATCATCCACACCAGAAACGGCCAGCGGTTCCGAGCCTACCATCGCGCAGGGCAGTTTGTGTGCGGGAACTCGACCCCGTACTCGCACCTCGACGTGCGGCACAACAAGGCCAACCACCGCAAGATCGACATGATCCGCCGGTGCCAGCACCAGATTGCGCAGTACACCCGGCGCGAGCTGACCAACAAAGACGACGTGCTCAACGCCTTTGCCGCCATCGCGCGCTTCTACGCCAAGACGACGGCCATGATCACCAGCCTGGCGGGGATCCCCATCCCGTTCCCCATCGCAAATTTGCCCTCGGGCAACAGGCAGGAGGGGCTCGACCATCTGAGCTACGCTCTGGCCTGGTCACATGAAGCCGACAATTTCGACGATCAATTTCCGCGGCGGATTCAACGGACGTCATCATCCAAAAAAGGCAGCCCCAAATTGGGACAACTGCCATGGACACCCGACACTAACCCGAAGGCGCAACGCCGGCACGGCTTCCCGTCTTGGTCCTGGGCAGGTTGGTTCGGCCATGTCCGGAGCCGGGACGACCTGCCGTACTGCTGGACGAGTCTTCTCAGCAGCTCCGTGCAGATCGGGTTTCCCAATGGCGATCTCAAAGACTACTTCGAGCTAGTGCACCAGGGCGTGTCACGGTACAAACAATACCGGATCCGCGAGTTGCTGACGGCAGACTCCCTGCACTTTGAAGCGTTCGTGCTTAGCCCCCGCGAGCTGCGTTTAACCTCGCGGCGCTCTCACGAGATCGACGCGTGGATCTCGATGGGCCCGTCCTCGTGGGACGAGCTGCACGCACGCTTGGAGAACGGAGAGTACCAGTGCGTGGTGCTGGGCACGTACGGCGAGCCGAGGCGGGATGTGTACCGCGCCATCCAGGCCGCAGACAAGAAGACGAAGACGGCCAAGAAGCGGCGCATCGACCTCTTTGAGCGCCGTGAGCCGGCTGTGATTGTGTGTCTAGTTGTGCGGACGGATCATGTGAACGGTGTTTCGTTTCGGAGGGGGCTGCTGAAGGTGCGCTACTATCACAAGGTGGGCGGGGAGAATGCGTTAAGGGATTGGAATACGGGTCCGAAGAGGAGTTTTGTGTTCAGGTAGTCATTTGTGTCTAAGATAAGGTGGAATTTATTTTATTAGGCCTATTACTAGCCTCAATCTGTCACCGCCCTGAAGGGACAGAAGAGAAGATGGTTCGGTTGATGGTCTAAGACTGTGAAGCCCTTGCAGAGCGAATGTTGTTTCTGCAGTCAATCAATTTAGGGCAAGTCTCCATCCTCAGGCCTACGGACGATATCTTGATGTTTTTGGGCAATGTTTTGAGGCCTACAGACAGCATTCCGAACGCCGTAGGCGACGTCTTGAAGGCGATAGACGGCGTCTTAGTAACCCTGCTTGCTGCTGCACCAGGCCAGATCCCCGGTGAGAGCAAACGCAGTGGAGCCTTGAGCTCCAAATTTTCATAAACCCACCAACACCAAAAGCTAAGCAAACCACCCTTTACAGCCGTATAACATTTCACAGACGAGTCAAGTCCATATATACACACCTCCCAACCAGCCACTATCGAACTCCACCTACAATCCACGACCCAAAGACTGAGACGGTAGGTTATGTAGATAGATGGCAGTTGCATGGTCAACAATGAACTCAGCGGGGTTCAAAGAGGCAAAATCAACACCAAAGCTGCAAAAGTTTTCCAAGCAATCCGTATTTTTGAACCTGCATGCCTTTCGCTCTGCAGAAGAAGGAATTTCCTTGTCATTCCTTGAAGATTGACCCAAAATGCCCCTCAACCAACTACTTAGAAGGTCTCACAACACACTGTATTACCCCTTCCCAGCTCCTCCTTCTCCAAAATACCCCACCTCCCTCTCAATTAGCCCGCTGCATATCCTCTGAATACTCATCGCCCTCCAACTCGCTCCGCTACGGGCCCAAATCCGTTGGTGCTGTGGCCTGGAATAGCACCGGCCACGCGCTGAGTAATCAATGGATCGATCGAATTGCAGTTGTGGCATGGTGGTCTCGATGGATCGGCACGATGTCTGGGACGATTAAAGCCAGGACAGATTCTGTAACAGAACCCGCCCAAATTGCTACCGAATTCCATACTGCACTTTTCGCTCAGCTGGGGCGTCAGGGCGGAGTGGAGGAGCTCAAAATGAGAACTGCGGGCCATGTCGTCAGTGCCAGCAACCTGGAGTTTTTAGCCCCCAAGCCAAAGGACAGCAGGCAACTTGAGAATTCGACAAATTGCAAGTTGGTCCAGACCACTTAAACCGAAAGGGCTCGTGCACTAATAAGTGGAAAGTTCCTTCCTATTACGCCCACCTCTTCATTAGCTGCGCCGTGCTTCTGCACTGTGAGATAATGGGCCTCGGCAGACTTTGAGCTCTGGTGTAAAGTTGGCACTGCATTCTTTTAGGAAATGGCTTTAATGGGTAAGGTAATAAGACTGGATCCGCCCAGGGGCGCAGGGTTGTGCGTTTGCTAGCTAGCCGTGTCGATAATGATGCACCTGGTTTGACAGTTTTTTCGTTATCGCTGGACCTCAGCAGGAGGTATGTCAGCTTGAGGTTATCGGACAGAACTGGGTACTCGTTGCAGACCAGTTTGCCGGCGTCGTTGACCTGGAAGATCCATGGCTTTTTAGTGGTCTGAGGGGTTAAGGCCGGTTATAACCCGATCACTTTTACAGAATCCAACGGTGTGTGCCACACTTCTGACATGTGCTATCCTAAATCCAAGCCGGGATGCTAGGCATGCTATATCATGTACACTATGAGACATCCCATTAGTGCTGGTATATCATGTGCCATCCTAAATTAGGAGCCGGAATACTATGTACCATCCGAAATTCCAAGCTGGGATATTTTGTACTATCCCAGGGCATATACTGATATAGTCTGGCTAGATTCAGGTATGCCCTAGAAGTTGGGCCATTTTTAGATACTTAAAATACATCAGCTCGCAGGCGCGCACGTGATGCGGTCCCGAACTTAGGCCATTACTTTCAGGCTTGCCAGCATTCGGACTACCCCTTTGGTAATATATACCAGCAGAACCCTACTTTACGGCCAATATTACCTCTAACGTGCCACCTTATATGTATGGCTAGTATAGATTAAGGAATATACCGGAATCTCTGAATAATAACTTTAGTCGAGGGTCCAAAAACTGGGCCACACGGCTGTGCAAGCTAAGCTCACCCTAGCTCAGGAGCGACTCAGGGTCACGCACGAACGTGGAAATTGCTGAGGGCAACTTTAGGGTAAAACATAGAGCTGTTATCATGATCTCGCCCTGCCATCGGCCAATAAACACGGGCTGCCTTTGTCTCTACTCGGCACTATCTCCTCTGACAACTTGGACTTCACTTTGCCCCCCCTCCCCCCGTTTCTGCAGGGGCTTACCAATTCAACTGGCGGTGTTCGCAGACGTGGCTTGTTGGGATTCAGTTTCTATCAACTAGGTACTTACTTGTAGCTCACGGACTCAAAAGGGCTAGCTCAGCCTCTGTCATTTACACAATGGTTGGCATATCGAAAGGCAACCCGTTTCCTCAGGTTAATTTCTTCAAAAAGAGTGAGCCCTTGGTTGCTCCGAACAACCAATATCACACTTGACAAATGCAAGCAGAAAGAAATCCACCCCTTTCACAAAGGGGCCTTTCAAAGGGGTAACGCGTTGCGCCAGCCGCGAATCGAACGCGGGGCCCATCGATGGCAACGATGGATTTTACTACTAAACTACTGGCGCATTTGTATGGATGATTGTGGAAGATCTATCTCCGTCATTGAGTTATCGGTGGCGTTGGGGTGGGGTGGAAGGAGAATGATGGACCCTTGGCTGGGAAGAAGGACCCTGCATGATAAGGCGTTTGGATCAGCAAGGTTCTCGGCCAAGATCACTTGGCACCATCTCTTACGCAACGCTTCATGCTAGATTCTGAGGATTGTGGCTCTGTGACGTCAATATTGGAGATCAATTCATCAAGCCGACTTGGCCTCTCCTCCGTCCCGCTGACCCGATTGACCGGCCCAGTAGACAGCTGCGGTCTCCTCAGTTGGCGTCCACTTCTGCAGGACACAACGGCCTCAATCGACTTCTCTCGGTCCGAGTTCGTTTCAACAATGGAACGAGCACCGGGGGCGAACGACCGGGTGGAGACGAGGAGATTTCAATGGGGCCCATAATAAGATGTGGGTTGTGTCAGACATCTGGTGGGGTTCGTTCAATGACGATCGCCGGGTTCAGATGAGGCTCGTACCTATGAATGCCGAAGAAAGCCACCGTGCACGGTCTCGTCGTGCTCGGTGGTACTTTAAGGGGTGTTGGGGTGTTCTTCTCGCTCTCGACGCTACGCCGCGGTATGTGCTGCGGGCGGAGCGTCACAAAAGCTTTTTGTGCCGCTTTAACGCGCCGACGCTGCGAGCAGAGTCGAGTCAGGGAAGTCCATGCCACGGCGAATCCGGCACGGTCAGGTCCCGTTCTCAGTTCAAAACCCGTGTGGACCCCGAGCAGGATCCAGCAGGCAGGCATACTCCACAGTGCGGCCCAGAGTTCCTACATATGTAAAGTGAGCTGGCGTCCGGAAACCCCTGACGTTGAGGAAGGCCAATTTTTGGGAGGATACACCGAACTTTCCAGAGCTCTGTTGCGCCTCCGTCAGTTCTCCTCAGGTCCAGAGCGCGCGACCGTGGGTTTTTCGGGTTATTTACGGGGCATCTAAAGCGTGGTGGAGTTGACCGGACAACCCAAGGTGTGTTGACTTTAGTCCCTTTTCCTGCTGGGCTTCATGTTCATGCTGGATTTGTTGGATTTGCAGGATTAAAGCTGATCACCTGCAGAATCAACATGTCTAATCCGGTGGTGCTCAACGCGCCGAGTATGGTGGTCTACACACCGGCCGAGACCATCGAGCTCGTGTCGCGGGCTGGGGCGCGGAAAGGCAGGGCTCGGCCCGACAAAGTGTTCCTAGGCGCTGTGTCGGCCGGATGCATGCTGAGTTTGGCTGCCGGCGGATCATTGCTGGTCACTGCTATCCCGTGGTATATCGAGAATGCCCCGGGTCTGGTCAAAATGCTTAGTGCTTTGATCTTCCCGGTTGCGCTCGTGCTGATCATGTTCACCGGCGGCGAGCTCTTCACGGGAAGCACCATGATCACCGGCGTGGCCGTCCTCCACCGACGCTTGCCTATCCCAAAAATGCTTCTCCACTGGTTCCTCTGCTTCTGGGGGAACTTTGCTGGGTGCTTGTTCGTCATGTCTATTTTTATGGGCTGTAAGTGCATTCTCGCGTCGCTGCGAACACTGCAACCAGAAAGTTCGATGGCTGATCCTCTACTCTAGACGGCGGAATCTTCGACAATGAGCCGTACCGCAGCCAGGTCATCTCGTTTGTGACAGCGAAGCAGCTGGAGCCGCAGTGGCACCAGATCTTCATCCGCGCCATCGGATGTAACTGGCTCGTCTGCCTGGCCATCTACATGGGCATGCAGGGCAAGGACGTGGTCTCCAAGGTCGTGGGCATGTACATGCCTGTGTTTGTCTTTGTGCTGCTCGGCTTCGACCACGTCGCTGCGAATATGTTTTTCATCCCGCTGGGGCTCTGGCTGGGCACGCCTGGCCTGACCATCGGGCTCTACATCTGGAAGGGCGTTATTCCAGCTGCCATCGGTAACATGATCGGCGGCACTGTCTTTTGTGCAGGCTATTACTACTACATGTACATCTACGGCGAGCCCGAGATCTGCCTGGACGGCACCTACTACCAACCAGCTCGCTTGGAGGAGGGCAATATGTCGACGCTGCAGTTTGGAAAGAGCGGCGAGATCAGCGGGAACACCACGAGCGTGGACTTGAAGGCCTGAAGGGCGGGCAGAATTAGATGTGACAGTATGGAAGCCAACGGAAATGACAGAACTCTTATCCTATCCACAACGTGCCGTCTTGGAAGGTGCGGTTGGAGCGCAGTTGCAGGCTTGGCCCCTCTCCTGACCAATGGCGCGATGTCACCTTAGTGCCAATTTTCTCTCGCGATCTCCTCTCATGCGAACAAATCCGGGGTGAATGCTCCCTCCGCATCGGCCGAGGAACATGGCATCTGGGCGCCGTATCGTCCGAAAGCTGATTCCCAGCAATCAACCTGGTTTTTGCTGCGCGCCGGCCCCGAACTTTACTCTCCGGCCTCGATGGCCGCCCTGAGTGGTTGCATTGGCATCGAGAGACTGGCGACCCGGCCGGAATAGCCTAAGACCCACCACCGAAATGCTGCCGCCAGGTCGCTGCCCAGCATTTCTCTCGCCATAAATAGGCATGGAGCCCTCTATGCGACGCAATGCAGAATGATAAGGTTGTATCCCGACAGAAAAGCATTCCGTTACGACCCCTTGTTCCTTTTTCCGGGGGAACAATTCTGGGGAGGGCCTGGCGCTAACGCTATCAAAGATGTCTAGAACGCATCGGCCCCGGTCATTCCGTCACCGATCAGCGGCTGAGAGCGGCTCTCCGGCGATGCAGCATCGAGGCGCGTTCAAGAACAGGAACAGCGTCGCAGTGGCGCAATATGGCACGGCGGTACCTCCGCATTCCTACTTTTCCACCATTCTACTCGTTCGGCTGTCGGCCATCGGTTGTGGCTGCAGCGGCAGCGGTAGAAAAAAAGTGGAAGTGCGGCGAAGCCCTCCCCTGTGGACGCCCCAAGTGGAGGGCGACTACGACACGAGACCTTGGTGGATTTTACAATGCTATCGCATGGTGTGACATAGCAGTGGCAAGCATACATCATAGCAATTCGATTTGGGAGCTATGTATATTAGCTCACACATGCCGCTCTGGTCGAGCCACCATGAATTTCTAGGCTTTGGAGCCCCATGCGATCTCTTCCTCCACCGTCCCTTCCTATTTGCCCCTCTGCCCCGGGTCGATCTGGACGGAGGCAAGAGGACGAACCGGGAAGCCAGGGGCTGCTCATTTTGGGGTGGCTAATATAGCTTTAGAGCACGTACCAATCCAGACCCTCGGATTCGCGGTATCGCTGCCGGCCACAATCTGGATAAATGGGAAAGCTCCGCTCCGAAACAGCGTCGACAACCTGACTTCACCAGAATTACGGTGGCGAGCGCAAACTCACCACCGACCCCCATTCGGATGCTAGCGCTCGCTCAATTCTGCGTCCTGGCCGCCGTCAATCAATAGGCCCGCGTATAAAGAGGCAGTTATCGACGCCAACCCGGTTCTCAACTCCCACGATGCAGATCCCACTCCTACGAGAAAAGATATCCTCCTTGCTCGAACCCGTCATCGAAAAATATACAAGCACCTCAGAGCCAATCGCAACAATGGGACCTCTCGCACGCCTCACGGTACTGATAGCAGCACTGAGCCCGTCGCTCGTCCTCTCCGCCACACCCGACGCCCTCCCGCAAATCAAGAGCATCACCTTCTCCGGGAACGGCTGCCCATCGGACCCAAAGTGGTCTGGCGGCTTTAACGACCTATCTGTCTCGTACGGCGAGTTTGGGGCAAGGCTTCCCGGCGACAGAAGCACCGTGGCATGCCAGGTTCACATTCAGGGGACGGGAGGGAGCCCTGGGTGGCAGGTTGCGCTCAAGGAGACCTGGGTCACCGGTCACGTCTGGCTGCAGCCCAACACAAAGCTCGAATTCCTCACGACATCTTTCTTTTCTCAGGATGCCGCCAGAACGGTACGTACCGCTCAAGATCTTGGAGGTCCCAGATTGCTAATTTTTGACACTGCAGATCACCAAGCGAGGCACAAAGGCAAACGACGGGAAAGGATCAATCAACGAAGACGTCGTCCTCTACAGTGATTTATCCAATGGGCTTGTTTGGTCGGAATGCTTTGGTGGAGATGGCTACACTGGAATCCTCAACGTCAACTTCAGGGGAGTACTGAGCGGGGACGGTGGCAGGGCAACGTTTGAGGCGCAGAACCAGCGGTGGAAGCTTGAGTGGAAGCGCTGCTAATCTCCTCCGTTTTAATGACTCTATAAATCTAAATATCAGAATTGTTCGATCAAGCGAATGTGTGGTCTCTATCTCAGCGAGACACTTTTGACGACTGCCCTCACAATCGTACGCGGGTGATGGAAGCGTACTCCGATCAGCGTTAGCATATAATATGATACGTTCTCCTCCTACGTCTAGTGCCTTCTTAGAAAATGCGAGTCTAGATAGAAAATCGATCTCTCACAAAGAACTGCTGTGTGACCCCTGTGGAACGACTTGGGTGCGTCATCGTCCCGCTCCGGCCCCGAGAGAGAATCGTATCCATTGATCGGCATGGTCAAGAGATCTTGTGGGCTGGCCCAAAATAGGTTACCGCATGCGTCATTTTTTTCGATATTAACGTGCTGCAGATCCGAAATCGCTCTGGGTGCCTTTCCGGGTCAGGTTGCGCGTCGTCATTCTGGGGGATATTGGCTCGGGTAGAACAGGCTTTCGGGTCGGCCCTTTTGCTGACAAACAATTCGATGCATTCTATTTCGTTTCCGTTGCTCGCTCTGAGTGAGAAGAGTAAATATGACTGCACTTATAGTCTGGTGCAGCTTGATTGTCTTCCTCGCGCGGTGACGCTGAGAGAACGCTTGGTGCCTTTGTACATCGCGACATACAATGACAAAGGACATAGGCACTGGAAATATATACTCAAAGCTTTCATTGGAAACATTACTATACCCTCGGATCTCATTTGCAGATGGACGTCCTCCCACTAGAGCTGACTTCAGTCTCCGGGTTCCCAGGTCGCTGTAGGGTACGCCAGCTCAGTTGCAGGGTACCCGATTCTGGCGACATGCAGCCGGGATGGAGCGCAACAAAGCCCAAGAAGCTTCCCTTTTGTTCGACAATACCACTTGTAAAATTGAGCTTGCGTCCGTAAGGTGTTCGTGATTCAAACACTTTGATCCACCCCACGGACTGCAGCGCAGTGGCAATTTGAATATGCTCCTTCTGTCAGAATCTAGCACTTTGGGGCCAATAATGGTGATGACTGTGGAATTGATTGCGTTGTTCTTGTCAACCACTGTGGAACCCTCTGGCTTCCAGGGGCCTCTGTTGCCAAGCCGGCTGCTTCCGCTGATGGCCCCAATTGCTTATATAAGCTGACACCTTCAGCACTTTTGTTTTCTGAGAACCTCCTCGAGTAGTTCGCAGCGGTCGGCTCTTCGTTTCAAAAGGAACGACGCAAACAACCGAAGGGGCCTTGCTTTTCAGTCGGGAAGGTGGGATATCTGGACACAACCTGCCCTAACAGGTAATTCATCGCTATTGTCGCCGGACGTGTGGCCTTCGATCGGATTCTGCCCTTGCAGCATTCTCGGACGTCCTCTTTCGAGCTCAGATTGTGTACTGTTCACAACATCGCTGGCTTGTCCGGCGTTTCGACACCGTCTTTCAGTGGACGCAACACTCCTCCTCGACCAGCCAGCCATGAAGTCCAACGTCAAAACGCTTCGTCTCCATGCCAAAAATACCTTCATTACATGCCGCAGACACGTCAGGATAACCCCGAAGACACCCGGCAGGATGTACATTACGCATCACGAGGATTGTGAGATCTCCCACGCACAAGAAGTGAACCGCTGTAATTTTGTTCTATAGGCGTGATAACATCTCGCTAACCCTTTTGAAAGGCAGCCTACCACCTGCATGCCCCTAAAATGATGGCACTGTACTTCAATAAGATGCCTACCAACGACAGTCGTCGGCGTATCGACGTACGTGACACCCATCACTTTACCTCCGGATGGTGTTGGTCCGACTGCAACCTAGCCTCCGCCTCATCGACTGCATGCTCCCAGTCCGCGTGATACAGGTAACAAAGTTCAACCGACGAAACAACTGCGAGGCCTATAGCGACGCCAATCCATAAGCCGTCTAGTTTCCAGCCTAGATACCAGCCCGTTGAGAAAGATATTGGCAGCGCTATCAAATAGTAGGAGAAAAGGTTGGTGTATCCACCAATGCCTTGTCTTCCGATACCTCGAAGCAGGCCGTGTGAGATGGCCGCTAGGGAGTCGAATATCTGAAGCACGGCGCAGATTGGGAGGGTTTTTGACACTATCGCGGCCACTTCTTCATCGTTTGTAAACAGATACGGGAGCTTGAACCGCAGACTACTGAGGAGGGTCAGGTTGAAGCACCCGACAAGGCAGCCAGCCACAAGAGCCTAAGAGTAAGATTGTAAGTACGAATATAGGAGCATATGGGTTAGTGTGTGGGTCTGAACTTACAACCTTCGCGCTCGTACGCGCAGCACCGCTCAGTCTAGCGCCGATGAGGTTGGCCACACGCGTAGAAGCCGCAATAGAAAGGGGGAACGGGATGTTGAATGTTGTTGAGGTAACTGTGACCAGAACACTCTGGGCAGCGAGATGAGCGCTCCCGAACTGACTGGCAGCCAGTGTTAGGACCTCGAAGGCAAAATACTGCGCCTCCACCATGATCATGCCAGGTAGCGCGAGCTTGATCATTGGGCCTATGATTGTTAGTGCCGCGGAAGCTAGGAGGGAAAGGGGGTAACTCACCCCAGTTGCTGAATGCTCGTCGACTCAAGCCATTCCAACACTCCATGCCCTCGACAAAGCGGACATAAAGGAAGAGGAGGAACGGTAGAAGATTCTGCGTGAACACTACTGCTCCCGCAGCCCCCGAAAAGCCCAGCTCCAGCTTCCAGACAAAGAACCAGTTGGCCACGATATTAAGCGGGGCGCCGATTAGAAGAACGAATGTCGTGGCGTGGAAAAGCCCCTGGGCCTGGACAAACCGTTTCCCGCTCTCGAAAGCGGCCACACCGGGTGTGCCGAGGATCAAGACCCGCAGATACAGTCCCGCCAACGCCGCCGTATCGGGATCTGGAATGATGGAACTAAGCACACGGTCGGAATACCACCAGAGGCTCACGATCGGCAACAGCAACATCCACAAGAGATACGTCATCCGCTGAAGCTGCAGGCCGACTAGGTGCTTATGGCCGGAGCCATAAGCCTGCGCACACAACGTGTCGAGACAGGTTGACAACCCTTGAATGGGAGCATAACAGGTGATGTTGGCCGTCATTGTCGCCAGGCTCACGGCGCCCAGCTCGAGACGACCGATGCGTCCCACGGTGAAGACGCTCGTCACGGTGACTGAATAGTGCAGCAGGAATGTAACGATGAGGGAGCGTGAGTACTGCGTAAGGGTCTGTGCCTCACGCTGCCATGTCGTCTTGATGATATTGGCGGCGCAGGCCGCGTCCCACTGAAACTGCTGCTCGCTTGGCGTGGGTGAATATGGCCCAGTGTAGCTGTCCTGGAGCAATGGGGTGCTCTCGAGGGCCTTGGTTGAGACCCGAGAGAGAGCGGGACCAAAGACATCATGGTCAATGGAGGCGGGAACTTTGGTGCTGAACAGGCGTCGGTAAAGTCGCTTCCAAGAAGACTCTTCGAACGGCCGTGGATGCTTGGGCGGCAAGATGTGGTTGTCGCGGAGGAGGCTACGCTCTTCCATGCGTGACTGGACGAGGTCTCGCGGGTTGAGGGCTGGGGTTCCGAGAACGTTGGGGGCAATTGTTGGCCTCAGGGTTCCGTAGGCGACACCGCTCGGCTGGGAGATCAAGGGACCGGCGAGAGTGACGTCCAGGGAGTCCGGGTCGAACTCGGACTTGCTGTCCGAGTCCCAGTCCTGTCGACCATCGCCGCAGCGGTGGTGGTTGTGGTGTTCATAGTCGTCAAGACATTGGGCTAAATCGCTGGCGATGATCTCCTGGGCAATCGGTGACGAGGAGAGGTACGAGCAGGAGAGGAGGGCGGCACCCTCCGACACGGTGTCATAATGGCTTTTGGGCTTGATGGGGATCGGAGCAGGGGACATCCCGTCTAGCTGGAGAAGAACAGGGCTTGGGCCGTCAGTTACTCGGGTGCGTCTCGGGAGATTGACAGCGGGTGCCGGGCGGTTGGGCGGTTGGTTGGAAGGCGGCAGACTCGAGAGACGCAAGCAACCTAGAACCCTCGCCACCAAGCCAACCTGAGCCTCCGTTGCAAAATCCTGGGGTGTCCTGCGGAAAAGCCAGGAGGGTCCTATCCACCGGTGAAGCCAGAGAGTCCGATCTCTTATAATTACGAGCGAGCATCAACATTGGGGGCAGCATCCGATGCCTACCTACCAACGCGAGTCGACCTACAAGGCGGTGAAGTGGAGCACTCACCGATAAGGGGTCACACCGGTGGGTACCTGGTACACACACAGCTCGAGGCAAAATTGTGGTGATAGCGACAGCAACGGCATTCGTATTACACTGCACCGCACCGCGGCCATCACGATAAGGAAGTGACATGCATGGGAAACGCCGTGCCCAGCCATGGCCAGGCGAAGCGAAGGATGCTGCGGATGCGGCCGTGCAGAGTCCAGAGAGGCCTCGACTCCGGGACCGGGCCGGAAGGGAAGCTCCATTAATGGTGCCAGCAGGTGTCGAGGCCTCCCAGCCACCCCTCCGTGCCACGGGGTACCCTTTTGATGCCAGAGATCGGAATCCCGAATGGGGGCAAATCCATGGCTGCTGCGGTTACACCTCGTCGGCGGAGTAAATTGGCGATCCCCCACCGCAGAAAATACGCGGCTCTCATAACGGCTATCGAGATTGCAGCACCTAGCGCCTAGTGGCTTTGTTTTGATTCGGCGGTGTTGAACGAGCGATTTTCGTCTGCCCGCGAGCACGCACGGCGGCATGGGCAACGCCGGACGATGAGCTCCGCCACGCGGGTTTCCCGAAAACAGTACCCGCTAGCATGGGATTTGGAGGGGCAAAATCAGGTTGTCTACCACCACCTCCACCCCACAGCGCCGATCTGGTTGCATGCAGCGTGCAGCATGCAGCAAGCAGGGTAGTAGAGGCGAGGTGGTGGTTTGCCGCTCAGGCATTTCTGCCTCCTACCTACCGCCCGCCTCCCAATATGACCAAGGTCGTTATCACTTGGCACACCTTCTAGCTTCCTCGCTCGCCGCAGCCCGCCTAAATTCAAGTTCAAGTTGTCACACCGGATAGCTGCTTGGAAGCTACGAAGCTCCTTAGCTTCATGCTACTTGCGAGCACAGATGGCGAAGGCTGATTGCCACTTCCTACCTACAGTTGGGTGCATGTTGCAAGCTGAGGGGAAGGGAGTGAGAGGGGCAACAAGAGGGGTTGACTTGGTTGGGATCGGCGGTCAGATGGCATTTTCAAGATGCATCAGAGATGGTGTTGATGGAGGACCTCAAAAGGTCGGATGAGGCTCGGATATCAGTCTCGCATCGCGGAAGCCAGTTGTTGGGATGCAATTTGGCGAGTGCATTTTCTGGTCGTACACGCTACAAACGCTTGATGCACCCTCTCACAAAGCGTTTGAAAGTGGCGGCACCAAGACACACTTATCGAGTAGCTCGAGCTACAATCTTTGACAGAAGCTACCCCTCTCACTCAAAAAAATCCCGGACCTGGAGCTGGAGCTCTCAACCTGCTTTTGAATCACCATGTCACCCGTCCGAAAAGGATGGGATTTTGGACGATATGACACAGTTACACATGACTGCATGATGAGCCATTTCGATCTCCTCGGATGCAAATATCGCACCCAGTGTTGTCCATCTGTCTAGGTACCAACGCACGGCATCGTTGCATGCCACACCGCAGGCCAACATCTGCCACCAGTGAGAGGCCGATCAGGGATCAAAGCAAGGTTTCTGCGAGGGACTGCAGCAAATACCAGGCCACGTTGGCGCCTTCCAGAAAGAATATGCACCACGCCGCTCCCCACCGTAGAGGTTCGTCCATTCATCAGAGGACCAAGCATCTCTCAGACTCTCACCGCTTCCGATGGCACTGCAGAATCCTGTGACCTGTCACACCTGCATGCCGTTCGCTTCACCACAGAGGTGGCGAAACGGCGCTAAGAAATCGGTTTGTGTGCAACGGTGTGGGATGTGCGCGGGGGCGAGGTATCGGGAGGGATTCTCACTGGACAATTGGGGGGTCTAAAATAAAACGATACTTGCTGAGGGGTACCCACCCAAGCATGTGGGTGTGGTAGGATGGGGAAGGATGGATGGGGAAGGATGGATGGGAGGATGGGATTCTTGTTCTGGATCGAGGTGCAGGACATTTTGTCGACCTTGTATCGGCGGCTCGTTGTTCGACTGAATGAAGTGTGGGGGTAGATATTCGGGAATGCTACATCCATGAGACCTCGAGGCTTGTGGGATCGGAACATTAATTGCTAGGATACCTTTGCATCGTGCATCGTGTAGTAGGTAAGTGAGGCGGTCGGTGTTGTCCCGGACAGGTATTCAGATTCACGTGAAAATTGGCCGGTTGAGGTAATGCTCGCCTGTGAGATCGCAGGCGAGCATGTGTGAGTGCCAGTAATGAAGTGCCGTGCATTGCATTGCACCTGCCTACATACCCGCATAAGGTAAGGATATCAGATGCCGGCCTCTCTGGGTCGCGATGATACCCCACGTGGAGTATTTGGTTTGATTCGCGAGATCACAATGCCTGCCCACTTGAAATGCTGGGGCTTTGGTCCACGGTAAAGACATCCCTCAGGGGTATGCATGCCCTGTGAATTGGCAAGTAGGATCAATCCATAGCCGACGAGGTCTTGTCCAGTTCATGTCACAAATAGAAGAGGGCAGCCTCCTCGTGACAATCACATCTTACCACCTATCCAAGCATTGGGGACCGTTCAAGGAGTCTCCTTGGAAGCAACTTTACCGAAGTGAAGCTAGTTCCAACCTACAGAGATAGATTGTTTTCACAATGCCTTTGTATGAAATGGCACTCCTCTTCAAAGGATACTTTCAAGCTAAGGGGTTACAATAGTATGCTCCTGAAACGTAAAAACGCATCTATCAATTCGAATTTTCTTCTTGCGGTACTCGGTAGACTTGTCATATCCACACAAACTGCCCCCTTCAATGAGACAGCAATCCCAAGCCATGAGACCCGCATCATCCTCCCTGTCTCCCTCATGGCGTAGGTCGTTCTTAGAATCCTCTCTGGTATTTTCCTCGGCATCTTCCTTGGCCTTTAATGTGGTCCTTTTATCGACCTCCTGCTCCAGTATGGGTCTCAAGTTGTGCGGAGGCGGCGGTGGTGCTCCTGATAGAGCCCGAAGCGAACAAGGAGCCGATCTACCATTAGCGTCTTCGCACCGAGTAGGGCGGGAGCATATCTTTTGATCCGGCCCCTAACACCTTGTCGTGGTAATTCTAGAATTCCCAGCCTATGGCGTGCGGGAAGTGTATGTGACTATCCGACTAGGGATCTATTTGTTAATAGGGAATATAGCGCGGTACAAGATCCAAGTGCTAGCCCCCTTTATCGTTTAGATAGTTTGCTATCCATCGGAGGGAAAAGGTTTCTGCTGCTAACCTTGGTAAGATATATACCTTATTTTTTAGCGACTTCATAGATGCATGGTTTGAGTTTTGCGTGAACAGTGAGGTTATCTTGGGGTGGGGCGCCTGTCACTTCGTTGAGATGCATCGTCAGTTGGTATGCACCTACTCATGCTCCGTAGGTATTGCGATCCACAGGTCCCATTCTTCGGACCGCCAGAACTTAACAGCTTATCGTGTACTAAATTAGATGAATTCTTGTTTTATTTCTTCCATTAGAGGTATCTACCCAACATGAACAACAAAATTCCATCCGTTCACGCCAGATTTGCGCCTGTGCCGTTTAACCGTCTAATGCCCAGTGGTATGTATGTATAAAAAAGAAATGAGGTGACGATGGTACGCTCCCCAAAGGGGAAACTAGATATTAACCTCTCACCCTAGCGACAGACTGAGAAAGGCTCTCAAAGCATCTCTCACCGGTAACAGTCGAGAGCCTGTCCGCCAGATTCGCCCTGCTGCGCTCGCCTCGCTTATGGGTTGCTGACATAGCTCCTCGCCCGCTCCAAGTCTTCCATATCGGCGTGACGAGGTGCCGAGGACGCAACCGGCTTCTTCTCAAAGTCCGAGTCTGACGTCTCGTCCTCATCACCACCGAACGCATATTTGCTGCTGGCCCGGATCCTAGCACCGTAGAACCAGAAACCAAAGGGGATGGCACAGCAGGCAAGGCCGAGAAAGCCGAGCAGCGACGACGCCCACTGGTCGCCAAGACGGTCATACATCTGCTCGGTGAAGAGAACGACAGCGGCACCCCAGAAGGAGCGAATGAAAGTCTTGGCCGCCAAAGCTGACGCAGCCTGATGCTGGTATGAGTCGACGAGGTAGTTGTTGGCCGAGTTGTAGAGGAAGATAAAGCCGAAGCCGACCGGGAAACCAGCAAGGCAAGGGCCGACCCAAGTGAGCCTCTTATATGAGGTCCAAGCAAAGATGAAGAGCCCCATGGGAATAAACCAGCAGCTCAGCATCATAGGGATGAGGCGGATTTCGGCTGGGGGCTTGCCATTGTGCTTCCTTGACATCTTGATGTAGTGGTTGTTGACAAAGGGGGCGCACAGGGCCGCCGCGACGACACCAACGGCAAGAGGGATGAACATCAGTCCGGTAATACCAGCCGAGTACCCCTTTCGCTTCTGGAAGATGATCGGGTACGCGACGAAAAACATGTACAAGAGGCCGTAAAGGACAGACATGTAAAGGCTGATGAGGAAGACGATGAGCTCCCGGAAGAGCAACTGTACAGGCCGAATCATGAAGACGCTCAACCGTGTTGAGAAGGGACGGGTGTCGAGGTCCTGCTCGGTAACATGGTTGGGGTCGCTAGTTTCCTTCCGGAGCTTCTTTGCGCGTCGTGCGAGAATGGTGGGCGCGTATGTCTCGGGGATCGTGAAAGTGATGAGAATCCAGACGACGAAGGACGCAATCAGCTGGATCCAGTAGAGCCAGCGCCAACCAGCAACATCGGACAGAAAGCCGCCAACGAGAGGGCCGACTAGAATCCACGTGTTAGACTCATGAGAAAGCTGGGGGGTGCGCAAGGCAACGAGGAAACTTACTCGCAGGACCAATAAAGGGGGCGGCAGAGAATGCAGCCATGGGGACGCCGCGCTCCTCGTTGGGCCACAGATCGGCTAGAGTACCGCCGACCAGAGTCATGGGTGCGGAAAAGGCAATACCGTCGATGGTTCGGCAAACAATAAGAGTTGCAAAGTTCTTGGCAACAGCACAAGGAATGACGAAGATAACAGCAACAAGAAGTGTCGAAACACTGTGGTTTGGATATTAATAACTGTCTTGCTGCAGGTAGGCCGAAGCATGGGGCTTACTAGATGACTTGTCTGCCGTACACCTCTGACAGAGGCGCGAAGATCATAGGGCCTACTCCAAATCCAACGACGAAGACAGAGATGGAGACGAGAGCAGCTTCCTCGCTGACGTTGAACTCTTCGGCGACACCGGCAATATCGGCCGTGATGACGCTAGACGCGAAGGCGACAACGAAGCAGGTCACGGCGACAACCATGGTGCACCACCACTTGTACGCCTTCGACCAGTTCTTGGGATTGGCGGGGTCACCCTCAGCGAAGGTGACGAGCTTGTAGTCCTGGTTTGCGTTGAGGTGATCTGCGAGCTTGGGGTCCTTGATCTCCTCCATGTTTCCCGCTACGGTCGGGTTGTCCACGACAGCTATATGTGCGGCCTGGTGGCTCAGTGTATCTTGGTGGTGCATTACATACGACCCAACAGAACTTGACTGAAGGGCGGGATCGTGGTGCTGATGCGGTGGTGGTATGGCTTGTCCGTGCTCCAACACTGTGTCCAGGTCGGGGTATGGAGGGGCCCGGTCTGGACCTACCGTTCGTTCGTCCATATCGGCGGTGAGGTCGGGATCGCTTCTAATCCTGTGTAGTGAGGAGGTATTATAGCGAACGGGTTGAGTGGAGATGAGATCGATGCTAAGTGAAAGAACGAGTGAGATAAAGTGATCCGACTTCCCGCTGGACGCGATGATTCTGAGATCCGCAACCAATGCATGACTGTCTTGGCCGGGCGCTGATATATATATGTACACTGCCTCCCGCCGCGGCAGCAGTGTTCGACGGCCTTCGCTCGGAAACACTCGGCAACGAGAGCATCGGGATTCCAGATCCCTGTCGGATCAGGAACAACGCGAAGCACGAAGTCCAGCCCTGGGGATCCGCCCTACAGTCCGACATGCTCTGTAGGGTGGAGCGCCGGGTTCAGGATGTGGTTATGGCGGCCCGTTCGTGGCGACAGCGGGTCAGGGGAAACATGTTCGACAGGTCCACGGTGGCATCGAGTCAGCCGTGCCCTTGCCAGCCAAGTTTGCAACAGTGATGCAGCCGAGGACAGCTGGGAATCCCCTCCATCTCTCCGGCATCGGGTCAGAAGTGGATTCGAGCAAAAACGGTGATTGGCCGATCGTGCTCGGCATCGCGACGTCAAATTAAAAGCGAGGTCAACACCTCGCCTTCGCCCAACCAGCGCCTTCAAATTTCGAACTCATGTTGTATCAAACGGGTGTCATCCAAAGATTGACGCCACCGCTGCGTCCTCATGAGTTCTGACATCTCAAGATCTCTTTTTCTCGAGTGTCCTTTTCGCAGTGTTGCCCAGAAGCCCCATTTGTTTATCTCCCCAACTCCCTTCCAAGCATGTTACAGCGGCTTGCAATTGCCAGTGGCAACGGGCGCTGCAAGAAAAACTCGACGGCTAGTGGAAAGGGCCTTTGGTGGAACGCTGCCCCGCTATCTGGGCTCCTCTCCTGTCGGACAGCGCGTGCTTCCTACATGAGCCGGTGGATGCGCTCGGTGCGGGACGGCTCCAATGACCAGCGTCTTCCTTAATTCCGGCGCAGGGTCTTCGACGAGATTGTTGGGCCGAGCGATGAACAGAACGCCGGCATGCCGCTCATGTTGTGTGCATGCGCCGATGCCAGGTCTCAGGCATGTCGATATTGCGTTGCAGTCAGCGCAAATGGGAGATTCATGCAGCCGGGGCTCTCGCGGTAGGACGAAGCGTTTGAGGATATCAATTCCGTTATAATCTGGGTGTTGCAATAGGCCTGAGGTCACAGAAACCCGATTGCGGGCAACTGATCCGTGGACGGCGAACGTCTGGAGTTTCGGAAGGATTTGTTCGTCGGCGCATCCCCTGTGGTTGCAAGCCTGGGTCTCCCGTGTCAGTGTGAATTTCGGCTCGAACCCGGTGACGGCATGGCGGGCGTCGTCTAAGCTTTCATGTAGAAAACACAAAATCTCTGCCGCTAGGGTCTAACAGGCCTGTCGGGAGTGCAAGAATCTTGTTTGCAATAGTGTGGGATAGAGATGTGGGAGTTGGCGTGGCCCCTCCGCGAGGATTTCGTCCCGCATGTGTGCCCTCGGAAGCCAATTGACGACAAGCTTTCTCCCGCTCTGGAAGTGGCCTTGGCGCCTTGGCTGCCTCTTGCTCCATTCCTGGCATCAGCAACGTCACCGGGACAGCATGTTCGATTCACATATCTTAGCTTGGATTCATTCGGTTTGCAGTTGAAGTAATGCTTGTTTCGCTATCAATACGGTTGACCGGGGACAATGAACTTTCAGCATTTCAGGGCTAAGCAAGGGGTAATGTTCACATCTGCTGTGACTGACTCAAACCCTCATCCACACCCGCGTTCCTGTCGCTATCATTGGAGGTTTTCGCAGGCTCAAGGTTGTCCTTCTATCTTATTTGACTGTTTTTGATACATCAATGGTTGCAGCCAGCATTTGTTTGAGATCTGCCGCCAAGAGCGATTTGATATTAAGGGTTAGGGTCACAAGAAACTTGAGATGGAAATATGCCAAGCTCATCCACGTGATTGGGGCCTAAATTACGGTAATTCCCCAGACGAACCTTTCAGCGCCGTGTGGCGCGTCCGAGCTCCAAACTTCAGCATCACGACGAAAATACGAACCACCGTCGCAAGGGTAACAACCACGACTGTTGTATTCCTCTCCTATCAATTCCACAAATACTCGGTCTTACCGGCCGTACAACTGCACCATGCCCCGGCCAGTCGAGGCGGATGTACACAGCTCCTTCGTAGAGTTTCGAAGCGGAAGTGCGTATTTACCTCCTCCTGCCTCGTACTGACATACGCAGTATTACCGCATATCTTTCTCGGCTTACATTGATGTGTCCCCACAGCTGATGACAAGTGTGTGTCGGTACAATGCATGTACTGCCAGCAAGTACGGGCGAAGAACACGACGCGCCAGAGGGCACACCTGCTCAAGTGTGATGCCTACCTCCGCAGTCACCCCGAAGCATTCCAATCCGCCGCCGACTCGGACGCGTCGGGCGAACCGACCTTCGCCGTCGTCGACGGTCTCGACGACACAGCCTCCAGAACCGACCCCGCCCTCAACTACACGCCGAATCCCCGGATCAACGGGCGCCCCTCGCTCGGGCAGGATGGCACGCCCGCGTCGAAGAAGCACAAGTCCAAGCATAATTTCTCGAACCTCCCCGACCTCCCGCTCCACGAGGTCCACGCCGCCTTCGACGAGTACAAAGTGAACGATGAGGACAAGACCATGTCGGCGCGCTGCCGGTACTGCGGCCAAACCCGTGCAAAGAACACATCCCGGCAACGGGAACATTTGATGATGTGCTCTGCATACTCTGGCATCCTGCGGGAGAAAATCCCCGCCAACAGCCTCCTCAACCAGTTTGATCCTGATGATATTGCGAGCTCCGTTTCTGTCCCCGCGCCGACGCTCGAGCTGGACTTCCGGATGAGCATCCAGGTCAAGCCAACCCTGAGTGTTGGGGCAGGCAATGTTGGCCGACTGAGTTGGGTATCCTGCCGGGGCGGGCATTGGGCCGGTCGGTGGGGCAAAGGAACCATCCAGGTACTTCAGAGACCTACTCTGGCTGTCAAGTGATTGGCTAACCCGAGTCCAGCCCGGCGGACAAGACACACAGACGGCGGTGAGCGGCACGTCTACAAGCATCTCTGCTCGATACCTGCTACAGACCAACGATGAGGACCCCGCGCCCATAATTTGCAACATCAGGGGCTGGCTTACGGCTGAGAAAGAGATCATGGACAAGCTCCAGGATCCTGTGGCAGCGGACAATGTTCCGGCCAGCCGCTACAAGCTCCGCGTCACAATGGAGTTGGAGTCGGGAGATCCCCGATACCCGGACTTGAGACAGGCCTTGTGGTATGTCTTTCTCCTTTGGATACCTCAAAAAGAAATGCTTGACTGACATTGCAATGTTGTCTCCAGGGTAGGAAGCGGTTGTCGTAGAGGGACAGAGATCGTGTATGACTTCTACCGTACGAACTAAACATTTTAGCGTGCCGTCAGTTTGGTTATTGCCGTCGACAGCAGACCATATCTACTATGTCTGCTCTTCTGCGGTTACCCATGATCGGTGTATTTTAGCTAACAACATCGAGCCATATCCCGATTTTCGCTGGTAGGTGGACAGGTGTTTCTCGGCGACGCTGTGGATCCGCCAGTCTGTCGAGCATAATACAAAAAAATTACATCTGGCTCCCGTTCCTTGTTTCACTGCCTCCGCCCCAGACTTGTCCGTCAAACAACAGTTTCTTCTCCGTCCATGGTCTAAACTGACACTAGCGCTAGGGCAAAACAGGAAATTGTAGAGCAAAAAGAAAGTACATACAACACCGGGGATTCGCTGGTCGTCACCGACCCAACTACTAGTCCGGCGGTCGCTGGCTTGTCTATGGGAGAGCGGACGGGATCCCGAATTCTCCAGCACCTATGGTCGTATGTGATAGTACAGGCCCGCGAAGCAGCCTTTGCCGATGGCCTTTGCCAGACATCGAGCCGGTCAGCGGCCATTGCCTTGCTGCTCGCAATCTCAGAGCCACGTCCGTTCGGTAGCATTCAAAAGTGCCGGTTCGGTCTGCTGCACAGAAAAGGGGAGTCATGGCTGCCAGCTCTGACGTGAGGATACGGGGTCCTTGGCCCTGTGCTGTGATCAATACGGAAGGTGGGAGTGCGCAAGTTTGGCTCCCGCCGCAGCTGGCTCCTCCCCGCATTTTCAGCCTTAAAGTCTGGGGAAACTGAAGCGAGCCGACGGAGAGAAACGTCAGGTCCATTGCTGGCCTTTAAATCTGGGGGTGTTGGCCGACATCGAGGTTGCCCCGACAGGCTCGCATCACCTGAGCGAGTATTGGATGGTGAAACGGCGCAGTCCCACTGTTACATCGGCGACGCGAAATGAAATCCGCGTCCCGGTTTTTTACGCTGCAGGAACCCCAATAACAGCTCCGCACAGCCCGCGCGTGCCACATTGCAACCGCGGTCAGGCCGACCTCATCGGCGCGTGGGGTCGCAGGCTTCCCGTCCGCGGCATCTGATCGCCAACGTCTCTGCGCACCGGGCTCGCAGCGCACCGAGGAGGGTTACACTACCAGGGCAGCATCGCATCGTCACCAGCGCTGAAATATCGAATACTGGTCGCCCGTGCACGCTGCTGGGCCCCTTTGATGCGGTCCCCGGGCGGTCACCGAGCCGCACAATGGAGCTATTCATGTGGTCGTCCTGCAGGAGTCGCGACCGGAAAGGGATGCGATGCGCGCGAACGCTCACGAGGGCGCGATGACGAAGGCAGATCTGGTCCAGACTCAGGAGCCGTCACTATTAAATACAACCTTCATCTAAAGCAATATCGGCCATGTCCCGAGGACCAGGAACCGGGAAAGGAGCCCGAATTTGCAAAAACCACAATTATGCTGGTGTTGTTTACAGTTCTCGCCCTGTTGCGACTCCTGCTGTGGGTTGACGCTGCGCCAGCGGACAATGTTCATTCTCGACAAGCCCTACGGTGTGCTGTTAGCTCCTTCACGGGCGTGGTCTCCCTGCCCGGCGTGACCGTTACCATCGAGAGAGCTGTCTCCGTCTCGCAGGGCGGCAGCTACCGCGAAACTGGCAACCTGGGGTTCCCAAACACCATTGACGTACTCCCCGCCCTATGTGCCGTCACCGTCCGCGTCGCCAACACGTCCGATGTCCCGACGAAACCGGCATCGAGCTACCGCTTTGGCATGTTCCTGCCAACAGCTTCCAACTGGAATTCCAAGATTCTCACTGTCGGTAGCGCCTCTTTTGCTGGCGGCATCAACTGGGCCGACATGGGCCAAGGACCGCACTACGGCTTCGCCACTGTGTCGACAGATAATGGCCACAACTCGGCTGGCAGCGATCTGTCGTGGGCCACACCTGCGAGCCTTTACGACTGGGGCTACCGTGCGCTACATGGCTCTGTAGTTGTCAGCAAGCTCCTGATAGCTCAGTACTACGGCAGGCCCCTGACATACTCGTACTACGCCGGATGCTCCACTGGCGGAAGACAGGGACTACGGGAAATCCAATACGATGCCAACACCTTCGACGGTGCAATCATCGGGGCCGCAGCCTGGGACACGACGCATCTCATGCCATGGATCTCCAAGATCGCCGTAGCCCAGCTCAATACCACCAACGGCAAGCTGCGCGCGGCGCAGATGTCGATCATCGCCGCCGAGGTGCTGCGCCAGTGTGACCCGCAGGACGGCGTGACAGACAACATCGTCAGCCAGCCCGAGCAGTGCGACTTCAACATCAACACCATCGTTTGCTCCAACCCCTCAACATGCATAACAGCTGCGCAGGCCCAGGTCGCCCAAAAGATTTGGGGCGACTACTTCGCTAACGGTCGTTTCGTGTACAATGGGTTCGGCAAGACATCAGAAGACCAATGGTCCATTTACTTTGGTGCCGACTCTACCCTGACCGGCTTCGACTTCGACTATGAGCGGTATTGGATCTACAACAACTCGGGATACTCGTGGCAACAGTACGGCGACCAATCCGTGCTCGACTCGGAGCGCGTCAACCCGGGGCAAGCAACTGCCGACAAGTTTGACATATCCGGTTACCGCACACGCCCAGGAAAGAAAGGCGGAAAGATCCTCATGTACCACGGCCTTGCTGACGGTGTCCTCTCGCCGCGCACATCGCTGTATTACTACAACCAGACCATGGCCGCCATGGGATCCGACCTCTCCAGTACGCGCTCCTGGTTCCGCTACTTCGAAGTCCCAGGCATGCAGCACTGTTTCTTTAGCAACAGGTACAACGCGCCGTGGAACTTCGGCGCTCCTGGCGCGGCATCGGCACTGCGAATGCTACCAACTCTAGGCGTCGGACTCCCGGCCGTGGGGGAAGGGTGGTCAGTACCGGGTCATTTGAACGACAGCAACTACGATGCACTGGCGGCGTTGCAGCAGTGGGTGGAGAACGACAAGCCTGTGGATAAGATTATTGCGTCGGCGTTCAATTCGGATTTCTCGACGTATCGGACGAGGCCGATCTGTCCGTATCCGCAGAGGGCGGTGTATGGTGGTGGGAATGTGGATAGCGCGTCTAGCTGGAGGTGCGCGTGAGTGTCGGTATTTGACCTGGACTTGTACTTGTAGTTGAGCGCGGCCTGGAACGCATTTCTACCAGTGTGTATGTCATGTTTGGGACGACGAGGAAGTTCGAGGTACATGACGGGTGTTTTTGAGGATTGCTACGGTTCTTGAACAAAGTTGAGGTCTCTGCCTGTTCTTCTCCGTCTTTTGCTTGACTTGAACATCACAGTCCACATCGCACTTTGCGAACATGTTGTTTTTGAGTACTAAATCATGGAAGACAAGAGACAACGCATTCAGCAAGACGTTCTATCCGAAGGGGGGTTTATACTTCCGATTTTCGGCGCATTTCAGCTCACTGCGACTGCCTATTACGTCAGTGCTACGATGCTACGGTGGAAGTGGCAACCGTGCCAGTGTGGCGGTGAAACGCAACAGAGGCTTCAGACTGAAGTCACAGTGGAGAGAAATGGCAGTTACACGCCATCCGACTGTCCACTGCAGTCACTACGAAGTACACACACGTTGCGGCCATGCTGGTCTGCAAAAGGTTGAAGTTCAGGTTGTTCGCAATGCAGAGGCTTAATAAGAACCGTGACAAGGCTGCACGACATGTCCATGCCACCAGCGAGAACTGCCACATCAAATCCCAAGAAACCCACATTTCTCGGATGACTTACAAATACGACATTCGACCAAAAAGCTACTAATACCAAACCGTTTCTGTCAACTTAAACTGAAATCTACATCTACATTCGCAACGTCAGGTGCGGCGTTGCAGCCCGAGACCACTGGCAAAGCGTATCTCAACCTCTTTTTGGGGCAGGTGCATGTCACAGCTGCTCAATGCTCACCTCGGCAGCTGCTCCCGGGCGTTTCCACCACCGTGACAGCAAAAATGGTGCCAATCCCGGTCTTTGCCAATTTGGGAGGGCCCGGGAGACTTTTTGGCCCGGCTGAAGCTCGGCGAGCCATTGCGATACCAGTATGATACCCCGAGACACTACTGCCGGGCGCAGGAGAAAAGCTCACTCGCAGGCAGAAATGCGCATTTCTTGGCACCCCGCAAGCTAGGTACCTACCTCAGCCGCACTGGCGGACATTTGATGTCCCCAAAGATACATCCTGTCAAAGCACCATTTTTTATGATGTGGCATCTCACTCTTTTTCTCTCATTGTCGTAGCCTAGGTGCCTCTTACTGAGCGAGTAACATCGGGTCAATATGATCCCACGCACAGAATTACTTGACCGTGGCTGGATGTCCCCGCCTGGAAATTACCAGGCTTTCATCGAGAGCCTCGCCGAGTCAGACCCTCGCTTGCGCCGCGCGGACAAGAAATGGCAGCCCGATGGGCCCGCGAGAGCCGTGGTTATCGAGTTCCCAGAGTCGGCTAAAGCCAACGCCCGTTCTCACCAGCCAGTCCCGACCATCTTCTACGATGCGGAACAGCTAAACGAATATTTCATCAGGAAGAATAACAACACAAGCAAAACGAACGGAAACACCATTTACATCCTAGAAGGGCTCAACCGACACACCATAGAAATCATGGGCGAGCACTTTAAACTACATCCATCAATTTTCTTGGACTATGTCAGATCAGTGCAAGTCCCAGGTTGCAAAAAGGGACACTCCAGCCTTCTTGCGTCAACGTGGGCAGCCAGAGACCACCTCGTTATGAGCTATCGCGAGGTTCTTTCGCTAGATGAGGAAGCTGCAAGCTTTCCCCATCTGAGATGTATCCAGACCGGTCGTGATATAGCGACGACCCGTGTCAACGGGAACTTGGACTGCACTGGTTTGCTGCATCGGAAGGCTGTGTTCTGGACCCGACAAAGAGAGGTGCCACAGGGCGGGTGGGATTGTAAGTTGCGAACTCGACTGTCGCGAAAACACATAACATACGGTAACTTACACAAAGACAAAGGCATTGTCATCTGCGATCCTCCTGTGCAGGCTGCTCAGGACTCGAGCACCGGCACAAAACTCACCCTACTTCTCAAAGGGGGGCATCGTCTGGATGGGTACATGGATTTTGTCCCAACCTCAGCTCAAGTCTCAGCCCGGCGAGGTCCTCCTCGGACGTGTCTTGCAGACGATTTGGCCTTCTATGTAACTACTCATAGCAAACTCGTCGACGGCATCTATTCCCCCGATGCTGTCGCTCTGTTTGTCAAGAAGATCATTGCCAGCCATTATTCACAAGTTTTCGACTACATTAGAGGGCACGTACACATGAGAGTATGTCGTTCATATGTGTGGAATACCCGCTAATCCTCTCTTAGAAACCTGCGCGAGGTCCAGCGCTTCATGCGAGGACCGTCAGATCCATCAAAAGGCGAGCTCTCCCCGCTGGCCAACCTCTCCGCAGTCGAGGCCAACTGGGTCGACGTGCAATTCATTGAGCGAAGGCTGGACAAGGCACGCATAGAACTGGAAGAGATCCTGCTGCAAATAGCGGCGCCTCGAGATTTGCCTGATCCCGGAGCCATCACTTCATGGAAAGACGTGTCTGCAGACTTCCGGCTGCTGTATCACCACCTCCTGTACCTCCAGCAATCTGCCGAGCGCATCAATGCGTCGATTACCGGCTTGGCTAGTATTGTGGGCAACAGGCAGGCTTTCAGGGAGCAGCAACTCTCACTGCACGCGGCGGAGAAGTCAAGGGGGCTGACATTCATCGGCTTGGTCTTCATCCCCTTGGCCTTTGTATCGTCACTGTTCAGCATGTCGGACCCTTATGGTCCAGGGGGAGACCTTTTCTGGCTGTACTTTGCCATTTCGATACCGGTGGGCTTTGTGGTCATGGCCGCGTATTATATCTTTGATTTAGGATTTCGAGCCGACGGATCCGGGTGGTCGTTTGCAAGAATTTCGGAGGTATGGGGGGGTGCAATAAGACGTCGCAGACAAGGGACAAGGAGGAACACACCCTTGGCGAGACTGGATAAGGGGGGACATGGTATACATATTGGATAAGGTACGAAGGCTCCGGCAAAAAGAAAGGGGCCAGTCGGTCGATGCGGCTTCGTCATATATATTTTATTCGCACGGTATGTCGAATCTGGTGGTTCAGCCCTTTCCTCCTGCGTCGGGGGACTTCAAGCGCTAAATCCGCTAGAACTTTCACGATCACCGGGACCTCTTTGCTTCATTACACGAACTGCACGTCCGATAGGCGTTTTGATAAGTGGTTGGCCAGGCAGTGGGCAAGGTAAAGGTGCGCACTGGCCGAGTGGTCCCTTTCTTTTTGCCGGAGCCTTCGTACTTAAGCAGGATACTAGGTTCCAGAATAAACTCAGTAAAACAATAAACACCTCACCTCCACACTCTCCCGGCACTCAGCATCCCTCTCCTCTGGATCCTCCACCGCGCAATGCGGTACCCGACGAGCAGCAATTGTCTCGTCGCTGTCAAAGCACTTGATAAGTACCACCTCATCCGGCCGCATCGCATGCTTGAAGTACCACCTGTGCGCAGGATTCGCCTTGACCGTCCACGATTCCATGCGCCGTCCGCTTCGGGTGTAGATAATAGACGCGGGTACAAGATCATCATCCGCGACTGAAGTCGCATCCGCCACGGCGAGGGGGTCCTTGTAGACTATTTTGATGGGGCGCCAGACCTAGAAGTACACTTTCGTCAGCTGTAATACACCTATTAATAGAAACCGGGTGTCAAAGTAATAAGCTAGTTAGAAAGAACATTGGAAGTATTGTTTCACAACACCCCCTTCCCATCATTCATATCACAACTCACATTCACAATCTGCCACCTCCTCTGACGCAGCAGCTCCTCGCCCTCTGCACCAGGAAAGAGTTCACGCAGCCGAATCACAGCGCCCTCATACGACTGGTCCACGTGCACATTGCGCAGTGGGCCCCGCGACGCGCTGTTGTTCTCTCCCAGCTTGTGCCAATAAGCCGGGCCACGACGAACCTTGTGGTCGAACGCAACGACACGACTTGCCTTGGTACTGCAGCACAGAAACACACATTAAATTCAGTCAGTCGGTCGGCCTCAGTCTCAGTGGCGCCTGCAGAACCAGGAAAGAATCATGATGGAAAATAGAATGGCGTACAAGTTCCTGAGCAGCTGTTCACATTCGGGGTAGTACTTGGCACGGAGAACGCCCTCGTCATGGAATCCATGCTCCTGCTCCTTGCTCGCGTGGGCGTGGAAAGCAAAGCCGTGGCTGTCGAGCGTGAAAGAGTCTTCGGCCCCCGTAACGTCGGATACTGTCACGGTCGTGGGGACCGTGGGGCGCTCGTTGCTGACTTGTGTGCTTGGTTCGCCGGAACCGGACATGCATCAGCGGCCGGGCACTCCTTTGAGACACGGGCGCATCTGGCCAAATGGGAATCAGACTCACCTCCCCACATAGACTGGAGTGGGTGAGCTTCCATCTCCCGGATCGAGGTAATAGTTGACCGTGGTGAGAAGATCGTGTCGTTGAGTTTTCATCTTGGCTGGAATCATGTTTCGATCAAGAAATGGCGAATGCGGATATTCCGCTCTCCGCTCTCGGCAGCCAAGATGCGAGTCCCCTCACTTCTCTAACGCCGCCTCAGGGTGGTGTTCGTTTAAACTGTGCACAAACGCTATTCCCACTTATTACCCGAGTGGGACCATCTGCACGTTGACGTATTCCTACGCATATGAGCACTTTTGTTATTGCACAAGGCTGAAACGGGTGAACCCGATGGGAACGGGTGAGATAAAGACACGGGCCCGAAAGAGGTGGATTGTGTTATCCATCTTCTCGTTATAGGAGCATTTGCTACAAGTACTCCACATTTGAAGTCCACATTCCGGGGAGCGGGAACACAAGGGTCGACGCGATCAATCCTGAAGCGAAGATCCCACTTCCTGCGGTTCAGCATTCGTGGGTCTTTGCCGGCAAAGAGGCGAAGCGATTTTCGAAATACGAACGTTAAAAATCCGAGCTTTTTGTCGTGCGGTTGACGGTATGAGGTGGGCATTGAAGGGTTTTGGAAGATGATCAGATGAGTATCCTAGGAAAGCCGAGATTCTGAGCTCATATCGGTAGATTCATGTTTGCTTTCGCCGCATCGCTGAGAGAGTTGATCCTTCAAACGACGGGTCCGGGTTTCAGATACCAAAGTCCTTTTCCAATGAGGATAAAGCCTTGCTGCTGGGAAATTCCGCACTTGCTGATAAATAGGTAACCTCCCCGCAAATTTCTACTGAATTGAGACTGATTATTGTACGCACATTGATGGTGTGATGTTTTTCATTGTATCAGCATTCGCCAACTAAAGTAAAAGGAAAGACTTTGCGATTGTTAGTTCATCGACGTTCACCGACTTTCGACATATGCCTATTCCGGGTCGCACACCGAGCATTCCTGCTTTGGATTCAACACTTCTGAGCCCACCTACTCCATCGGGGGGACCCAAGGCCATGGAACTCCCCGTCAAATCGAGCACAATTGAACCCAGGATCAAAAGGCGGCAGGCGCGCACCCGTGGCGGTGAGACATGCATCCGCTCGCATTCCGCCTCTGTAATCATCCATTAGTTGGGCTTGATCATGGCATGGGCAACGTTCTCTAACAGGTCGCCAAATTCCAGCCACCAGAGCCCTGGCGCTCCAAGCGAAAGATTCAGAAGTACTTGATAGCGGAAGGAGACCGCCCCGGAACGTAAATTTGAGAGTCGGATATGCAACAGGAAGAGACCTATTATATCAATGGGAACCCTGTCCAATATCAAGACGCCAAGTATCAGGTATTGGTATGCGAAGCCTTTGACTCTCCCGTCAAACCCATCATGCCCAAGCTCAGGCTGGATCTCCCAGCCGAGGACTGTGAGAACACATATCGTGCACTCCAGCGTGATAAATGAGGCTCAAGCACAGGAATTCTCTCTGGAAGCGAGGTGGATATCTGGAAGCTACCATTCCTTTCCATCACTGCTAGTGCCAACCGTGGTGTATCACAAAGAATTTCACCAATCGATCGGGCCGGATGCAAGTTGAATAGGTGCGACTGGCTTGTCGGTGGGCCTAGCCGGCACGAGTTGAAATAGCGAGCCTTGTGGTGGTGGCAGGCAACTTGAGACGAGCCAGATAGGGTGGCCCTCCATAATGACCGGAAACCTGTCAAAAAACAAAAAATCAATGACGGAGGTTGGCCCGCGGCCGGTGCCCTGCCATCCGAGACAAAGTACCCTTCAGAAAAGGGCCAATGGTGCTGCTCGAGATAATGCAGGCTAGGCGGCGCGCAGGTGTGACTGGACGGGGACATGTCTCCCGAAGCCCGGTGTGCCTACCATTGCATTGTGCGACCTGGAGGAGAGTTCGACATCAGATCTCCGTGAGGGCTGCTCCTTCGCCGTATCGGGTGGTGACGACTCATGCAAGGCGCACTGCGGTGTGACAGCCAGTACGTTTTCTCAACCTTTCTCTCAACTGCGCACACCGGGTCTTATTTTCAGGTCTGCTTCTCCGTCTGCCAGTTCCGCGGAGGGGGTTAGGTTATGTCTTTGTTCGACCGGTGACGCAAAGTAGGAATCTAAGACAGCCGTCACATGCGTTGCTGCGAATCACGTTGTTTCAATGATGAGATGTTCCCGACATGTTCTGCGACCTGGCTTCCCAAAGCGGAGACTGATCCTTGCAAATCCCTTTTGTCGGGTCGCTTGGCCATCCTTGGAGACCGTGGCGGCCTGATCATGGGGCTTGCTGAATGCGTTGCAAACTGCTGTGTTGGTGCCCACTGCGCTTAGTTGGTCGACCCAAGAGCACCACTGAAGATATGCTCACAGCCGGGAATGAAGATCATGCCTCCTTTCTGACTGATGGTTTTGAGAAGGACGAAACAGAGTTGGGCGAGTATGCGGATCCAGACGCAGGGAAACCGGCGTCGAACGCTTTGACTTTGTGATCCTTCCCGTGTATGGGTACGATTCCCGCTGCGGTTCAACATTGCTCGGTTCCAATGGCCTCCCGCTTTGGATTCGGGCATCTCATCACACCCGGAGGAAATCGCGTGAACAAATTCGGTTGCCAGCCGCATGCTGATCCACTAACAGCCCGACATGCACTTCTCGCTGACACTTGATAACACTGTGAATTATCTTCGGTTCTCGCCCTCCTCCGGTCTGCCACCGCGGATGTGCAGCCAATTGCGAGGGGTTCTTCCGCTAAAATGGAGAGATGAGCTATCATATGCTCTGAGATGCCAAAAGACGGGGCAGGATGCAATAATGTCGTGTTTTTCTCTCCTTCCATTCGCACACGAGAAAAGAGGGACCCGTGCCTGCGTTTTAGTCTTGGGTAAAACGCGATCAATGGACCCCAGGTCGCTTGTGATATTCGAGAGAGCTTCTCGGCATCTGTCTCCCAGAGCCTGACGGCCGATAGAATGCACCTCGCTACCCCGGCCCGATGGGGAACCCCCCATCGGGACCACCACTTTTTGATCGACAGCCCGTCTGCACGCGAAAGAGCCAATAGGGGGTTTCGCGCGGTTAAGCGCAGGCGAGCGTCTCTCATCACGCAGGCAGGCACGACAGGCTCGGCTTGTTGATCTTCACGTTGACCATTCAAGCTCAGAGCCCTTGGAAGGTGTTCCGCTATTCCCCTAGCGTGCACGCCCCCTGTGGCCCCAGCGCCATCGCGCAGCCGCAAGATGACGCTTGCCCCTCCCATCATCCATGACGGGAGACCGTGGGGTGGACAGTGCCTTGCCGTTTGTGAGAGAGCCAGGCCATGATACAGGCATTAGTGATTGGTGGGATAGTTGTCCGAGGCTCACGACTGGTCACCGCTCATTGCCCTGGGCACTACCTGCAGCCGGGTTGGGTCCAAGGTGCATATCGATTCGTCTCACCGCATTGTAATCGCTGAAAGCTTGGGGCTGCCTGGAATGCCGTGCAACTGCACTGTATGGGCGTGTCGGTCCGGCCCAAGATGCCATTCTGTTGGTCAATTTGCTATGAGAAGGGGTCGGCAACTGTAGAAGAGGATTGCGGTCCCAGCAAGTCTTTCCTTGGGATTCTCTGGGTTGGCGCGGCCGCCCTGCAGGCAAATGTGATAGAATTGGTCGGGTGCCGAAGCCGTTGTGCGGGGGTTCGCCCGGGTCGATGTTTGTGACACGCGCTGGTTTGCGGATCTGGTCTGGACAAGCTCGTCATGTTCCCAGACAGAATCCGGTTGATGTGTTCATGTTTGTCGTTGAGAAACGAGTGGCTGTCAATTGCCGGCGGTCGTGCAACGACACCATGGGGGGGTGAGGAACCACTGAAGCATTGTTTCGGATGGGTGGGTAGCCCGGCCGATCCAGTCCCGACTCGGGGTTGCTGAGCAGTAGAATACATGTGCGTGCATATCGGCCGTTGTCTGGACCGTTCGAATTAACGCCATCCTGAGGGGTCTCCTGATGTGTGCATGAGAGCCAACTCAGTGTGATCTCCAGCCCTGTACATGGCTCTCCAAGAGGAAAGCAGGCCCTCCCTCCACCCCCCACTAGAGCGAGGATACGGGCCATTGGTGTCGCGACTGAGCGGCGCCCTATGACGCATGCCCGGTGATGGCGTTCGCTTGCCCAGCAATCCTCAAGCAATTGCTGCAGTCGTGTCGTCTGTTCGCTAACGTCAGTTAGATGTCTCCCATTCCCAAAATGGATCTCAACCGCAGGAGGGCTTGCGAGGATGGTGACCAATGCCAACCGTCCATTGGTGTTTGTCCCAGAGACACCGACACACTCAAAATCGTGTCAATAGCGGAGCTCCCCAAGAGAGACACAAAGGCGAGAAAACTATCGGCCCTGGGACCTGCATTGCCAGCCCATGCCATCCCGCGATCAGAATCAGTCGGACTGAGGGATAAACGATGGACCGAGCGACAGAATACCATTTTGATCACCGGCCAACAGAGGTACAACGAGAACTCTGCCTTGATAGAGAACTGAGGGCTGACGGTTGCAGGACCTTGTTGGGGAGCTCCTTGGATACCCGTCAACCACGGCGTTTGACAACCCAGGATTCGCGCATTTTCGGCTTCCAACACCGCTCGATAACCTTTCGCAAAGCTCGGTATTGAGTTTACAGAGCTCTTCGTCAAGCTATGTCGAAACAAACGAGAGGTTTGTGTTCGAAAACCACTTGTCTGGCCTGCAGAATCCAGTCGGTGCCGATCCCATGTGCACATCCACGAGCTTCGCCGGATACGATGCGTGTACTTCGCCGCTCGACTCTTCCTGGTCTCGTAGCACGCCAACGACTCCATCCGAAGATACTCTGGTCGGATACTTTGCTACCACTACCGGAACTTGCTACGGCGCAGGGAACGTGTCTCCACTTCCTGTTGACGGAACGAACTGGGTCGGCCCTTTCGTCCACTTTGACGGCATCCATCCTGGCCCAGCCACCTCAGGTCCACCGAGCTGCGCAGAACTCCTTCACTCTCGTATCGCCAGCCATCTGCAGTGCCAAGCCGTGATAGACGAGGCGTTCCCGCTAAAGTGCGAGCTCCGCCCAGAAGGACATGGCTGGGACGACAAGCCCATCGAGCCGATCGAAGTGGAAGTGACTGCGGATAAAGGGGCTGGCGGGAGAAAGATGAACGATATGGCGTTAGCCACCGCACCGCGAGGGAAGAGGTTGAAGAGTCGGAAGTCGTCGGCCAGAAAGGACCTGCTGGAAGAAGCCTCCTCGCCCGGCCCAGCTCTTCGGACCGCAGCCCGAAAGCACAAAGGGGCCAACTCGATTTCAAAGCCCGGCGAGTCGGTGCAAGCGCATCGCGCCAGAGCCTCCCACAACCAAGTAGAGAAGGAGTATCGCAATCGTCTCCATGGATACTTCGAGCGGCTGCTCAAGGTGCTTCCGGATGAGGGGGAGCAGGGCGACGAGGGTGCGTCGGGACAGTCGCAATCTGGGTCTGCAAGCAGCGAGAATGGTCAGCACAAGCGACTGAGCAAGGCCGAGGTGCTGCAGAAGGCTCGCCTGCATATCAAGCTGTTGGAAGACGACGCCGCCAGACGAAGGCGCGAAATATCAGGGTTGCAAGCGGCGCTGGGACAGGCGGCGGACGGCGATCAATGACATTATGTTTTCGAGCTTACATGGATGAGTTCGGAGGGGGGGAGGGCGGCAGCGTTGGGACCCAATTGGCTTCTACCTTGCTCGAGGACTACAAACAGAAATGTTGCAAATTGAGGGTTCTTCGCACCTGCCCTTATACCATGACACTCAGCTGCCTGAGCATTTCCTCCAGCGAGAACCGTCGGGTCGTCTCATTGGACCGCTGAAATCTAGACCCGGAGAGATTTTAATGCTACCTACGTCCCGTAGGCTAGTACGGGATGTAAGGTAGGTAATCAAACTGCGGCCCGGACTGCTATGCTCGGCCTAACGAATAATGTTTTAGTTGCATGCAATATCGTACGATGCCACAAAGTTGGCGAATCTGAGCCCACTGACCGACAAACTGCCCAGCTTAATCTTCACCGCATGCACCCAAACACCCCAGACTGTGCGAGTAAAGCAAACCTGAGGTTAAGGCACCGTGTGGAATGGTCTAGGCCCTTGTGGATTTTTGACCTTCTCGACGTCATTCGCGTGTTCCGTTCTAGATGCAGACAACGCACATTGACACGCAGTTCCGGGCCTGTGAAAAGTGGGTGGAATCGTTGATTTAAAGATGACCCGCAAGCTCCTTCCTTTGAATATGGCCAGTCATAACGGCCGGGCTTCAAACTAAAACTAAACCAGGAACATCCGCATTCCACAATCCCGGGCCCTCATGGCAAACTCTGGCAAACCTGTTTACGGGCATCTTGCCACGCAAACATCGTAAGTTCGTTGCAAATCGTTATTGGTCGATTCTCGTCATCCCGCAAACCGATGTGCCGCACAACTCCATCCAGTACCCCAGCACTACGCCGCCATGCCGATCCAAAACGCCTTGCGCTGCCGGAAAAAAAAAAGAAATAGGAAAACAAGGGCGAATTCGCCGAAACACCCCATCTAAACACACCTGCAGCCCCCAGATACCGACCGTCGGTGTGTGAGCACTCTGTGCACTACAACTCCAAGGTCCCAGCTCTGCTGATCTCCATCCCTCATTGCCACAACGCTTGCCCAGCAACAGAGCCGCCCCTCCTCGGACATTCGGTTTGCTTCCTGCTCGCCAAGACCCGAAAACTCGGCCAAGAGACACCGCGAGAATACCCAATTGCTGTCGTCATCGAAATGCCGAGGTGCTGTTGTCGCTCCGTCTGGGGGTACCGAGTGTGAGAGCAGGCTCTGGAAAACATCCCCGGGAAGAGCGACCCGCTCAATCTTTCCGCCGCCGGCGCCGCCACGAGGTGACATCTCCGAAAGCGATGTGACCTCGAGTCGGCAGCGAGGGACGTGCACGAGTGGTGTTTCCACGAGTTGTGGCCCCCTCTCTCCCTGCCGTGCCGACCATATCGCTACTAGGTTCTCTGAAGAAGGCATGCCATGAGCTTCGGCGCTGGCCTGGGGGATCGGATGCCACGTCATATATTTGGTGGATGTCGTGAAGCTGTTCGGTGATTCCTTTGCTGAGAGCTCCCGGATGTGGGCGAGAACGAATCCACCCGAACCGGGACGAACGGCGACGTCGACATTGTCGGAGCCGTTGCTGACCATGGAGGCCATTGTGGTCCCTGTGCAAAACCAAGGACGATGGCAGGTCTGAAGTTTGGTCGCGCGGGGAAGTCCCGACAGCCCAACAGCCATCTTGGCAACAGGCGTTGTTTTGTGCGGAGTAGGTCCGTATGTCAAGATTGGAGAGGTGCGTCAAGAAGCCTGCCAAGTAAGTTGGGGCTGGGGACCTGACGCACGGCGTCGGGGGATACCATATACTCGAGCGAGCGGCCGGTCTGGTGTCAGCCCTCGTCCTGTCTGCTGCTGTGCAACCCCCCACCTCCCGGTCTCGAACCCAAGGAGCCTGACATCCTGGTACGGCTGCCGTGTCGGTGAGCGACACTATGGCGAGTGGCCACATTATCCCGAGTGCAAGGGATCGTGCAGCTCTTGGTATCAGTGCCACACACGGCCAACCGGGCCCACCCCCTCGGCAACACCAACACCACAGGCTCGGAGATAAGTGCTTAAACTCGCACAAACGTGCCGCTGAGCAAGGCGGGATAAGGCGGCAGATGATTTGTCGAGACGCGGTGGATTGCTCCAGCCAGAACCGAATTGGGTTGCAAAGATCGGCTCCCAGGGGGGCGCGCCCCCAGTTCGTGATGGAGGCTGCCACACGTGCGCGCTTGATGAGCCGAATTGGCTCGGGACGTGCCCCCCCCGAGTGGAAGGCAAGGCCAGGGCCAGGGGCGGAATTCCCTCCATCCCCTTTCAATTCGGGCGGTACCTAGTGAAGTGTTGTCCGTCTCGCAAAAACATGCCATCCTGCGGGCAGTGGGACCGTGCTCAGGCTGCCCTTTGGGACAAGCGCAGCATATTTGGCGTCATTTCCTCCGGCGGGACTCGGGAGTACCAGACTACTTTGTATCGACCGGGATCTGTCAGCTCCTGTCGTTGGTGGTGACCATGGAGCTTTGGATCGCCCACTGACTCAGTCTGAGAGGCCCCGTGCATGAGCACGACGTCGCTGCGCTCTTTTCCCCATTCGTGCCGCTGGAGACAGTACCCGCCCGCTGACCGCATCTCACGGTTTGCTGAGAATCGCCAAGAACTCAGCAAGTAAGAAGAGCTGAGCTCAACATGGACTTGTGAGCTGAAGCGGGCAATGACAATGGATCTGTCCTGCCGGTTTGGCATTTTCAAATTTCGCAAGCCACGCCGCACCAAGAACGGGAGGCCGAACCCCGCCGTGTCTCGAAGCCCGGCAGGCAAAACGAAACTGAACAACAGTGGGCCAGGCACGACACGAGGATGGAACAAGATGACGGATCAGCTATGTCTCTCCGGTCTCTCTGGTTCTCCTGTCAAGATAGGTGCAACCAATAATGCCGCTTGCCGCCCATGCTTTTCTACCCGCCGAGCCCCACTTCGGACCCTCGGACTCGAGGGGATGAACTTCTGTGGGGGTTCTGGGGTAAGGCCCCCTCCCGCCCTGCCCCTGGCAGATTGCCCACTGCCGGAGCGCCTTGTCATGAGGAGTACGGAGCATCCCCTCTTATTAGAACAGGACTCTCTAGCTGATGGGAAACGTAGGATGACAATTATTAATCAATGGCCATGGTGGGTCTGGAAGAGTCCGAGGAGAGAAAACAGCGGTTCCCGCTTCCTGGCTCTCACCCGAAATAAGCAAGCTCAATGTAGCTAGAAGTTTTGGTGTCCGGGAGCATCGCTCATTTGATGAGTTCTCGATGCCGTCAGCCTGCCTACAAGGACGCCTTCCCCTAGCTATACGAGCATCAGCCGTCGGTCTTTGCAAAACGCTACGCCACAAACCCTACGTACCTAGTGTATGCTACATGCCGTAGCCTTTTCAGGGCGGCGCAGGACGGCGGCCCGGTCCGTACTAGATGGAGACGGCGGTCTAGCGTCGCCGACGAC
>Ga0247770_1000178_pt1 | contig 58621 bp, 33 predicted proteins | sample UWRJL136409B6_FD_179943 | JGI IMG/M metagenome (GOLD analysis project Ga0247770, IMG submission 179943) | Plant litter microbial communities from Arlington Agricultural Research Station in Wisconsin, United States - UWRJ-L136-409B-6 | ecosystem: Environmental > Terrestrial > Plant litter >...
TCCCCTCCTGATTTGCGTTGGTTAATGTTGCCATCTACAACGCTGGATTGCTGATCTGTTTCCGAACCAGGTATGAGCGGGTTGTTGTCCACATTTTGGACAATACCAATGAGGTTGAGCGAAACATTGCAAATAGCATCTTGGGTTGGCTCATCTGTGCTGAGCGGTCCTTGCTCTGGAAAGAAGTTCAAAGCCTGTTCTGCATAAAGGTCGAAGAAGTAACAGCAGACCCAGACTTCAGACTGACAGATTCATGCAAACACTTTTGTGGATCTCTCGTGGAAGTTGGAGGAGGTCTCGGCCTCACTCCTGGACCTGATGGGAAAGTCGAGCTAGTGCACGAGACCGCGCGAATGTGAGTATTCCTGTCATATCTCGTAAAGCATCGAGAATGAAGCGTCCGTTATGGGTCGGCATGAGCTAACCTAAGGTTCGGCATAGCTATCTCATACAAAGTGGGAGATTCTCCCTCGGCGTCGAGAATTACAAAGCGGCCAGGTTTTGTCTCCAATATCTGAGCTCAAGGCCTTTCATTCTTGGTCTTACCGAATCTGATATTGACAACTATTTCAAAACCGGATACTACGGATTTCTGGACTATGCAACATCCAACTGGTGGAAACATGCGAAAAAGGTCATTGAGTCTCCCTCCCAGGATCAGGTGACAGTTTCTGCCGTATTGGTGTCAATCTTGAGCCTCAAATGGGGCTTCGTTCTGAAACTATCACAGAGCGCCAGGTCAGAGGGGAGCACGAAAGAGCTAGAACTCATCCGCGATAAAATCCAACAACTCTCTGATGATGGAAGAAAATGGGAGGATGCTTTCCCAATTGGAGTTCGCACGCAACTCATTAGGATGAGGATCGAAACTCTCGTCACTGATGAGGCTGTGTTGAAACTCGAAGGTATCCGGGACCTCTATGGCCATTGGGGGTACAAATGCCCGAAGCCGTGGTGTCACTTCTTTGTTAGCGGGTTCGCTACACCTGTAAAACGGGATAGGCACCTTAGTGAACACGATCGTCCGTTCAGATGCGACGTTCACGGTTGTTATGGACAGCAAATCGGGTTTCCCACCGAGCCGGATCTCGACAAACACAACACGCGTCTCCACAGCGGCGATGCAGAAGTATTGAAAGACTTCCCAGCATTCGAATCGACAGCAGTACCCGATATCATTCGAGCGGCTGCAAAAGGGAACCTTGGACGCGTACAAGAACTCGTCACGGCCGGCGTAAATGTCAATATACCCAAAAAAGACAAAGAGGGCACATTCCCGCTCTACGTAGCGGCAAAGAACGGGCATTTGGAAGTCTGCCGCTATCTTCTCAACAACGGAGCTGCTGTGAATGCTCAGTGCAAACATAGCAGGAAGACTGCTCTGCACGCAGCAGTTTCCAACGACGATACTGAGACGGCCTTCCTCCTCATTTCAGAGTACGGTGCTGGAGAATTCACGAACTTGCGTGACTCATCTGGGCAATCATCTGTTGGCCTCGCATTCAAGAAGGGCTGTAAGGAGATCATTGCCATATTCCCCCCGGAGACACACCAACACAGACTGTGTAAGACCGATCATTGTTTTGTGGTTACAAACTCCGACCCCGCTGCTCCACGGCGCAAAAAGAAGTATCATCCCACCTCTTCCCTCATGGAGGCGATACAGACCAGAGATATTCCCCAAGCAAAGTGCCTGATTGCCACACGCTGTGTTGATATGAATTATCATTCCGCCAGGCGGTATTACAATGGGCTCCCGCTTCACAAAGCTCTGACCAATAACAAACTCGAAATTGTACATGAAATCCTCCAGACCGGTCGAGTGGATTTAAATAGGGCTGATCCTGATGGGAACTTGCCCGTGCACCTTGCGTGTCGGTACATCACCAGCGAGTCAGTCATCAGGGACCTTGTCTCCAAGACACATCCCATCACGGCCAAGGATATCGATGGGGCAACGGTGATCTCGTGTCTCCTCCAAAACACTGGCTTCAGGAAGGATTTCCTTGATCGACTCGTGCAATTAGTGTCTTTCATTCTCGAAACTGCCAACGACTTGGACCTCAACGAGCCAGATGACCAGGGCCATTTACCCCTTCATTACGCCTGCAGGGATTGTCCAATTGGCGTTGTAGAGCTCGTTCTCGCGAAGACTAACACCATCACGACCAATGATAACCAAGGGGAAACGCTGATCTCGAGTCTCCTCCAAAACGAACATGTGGTCCAACAACATTCAAATCGACTTACCGCGTTAGTGTCCCTCGTCCTCGAAACTATCAACAGCTTGGGCCTCAATGAGCCGGATGATCGGGGCTGTTTACCTCTTCATCATGCCTGCAAGTATGGACCAACTGGTGTTGTTGAGCTTGTTCTTGACAAGACTCGATTAACAGACAAGAGAGATGATATTGGATATACCCCGTTGCATTACGCGGTGCAACGGCAAGCGGACGACGCGTTGCGCACTGTTGAGGCGCTCCTCAAATCCGGTTCAGTCAATATTCTGAACGTCGATAAAAAATTCGAGGAAAGCATTGCTATCACGGCGTCTCGGCTGTATGGTAGTTTGAGGAATGAACTGCTGGAACTGCTTTTCTTGCGGAACGCCATCATCGCCCCTCAAATCACAGCAAGTGGTGTCACAGCTCTACATTTTGGGGCATGGTCCTTGAACCCGGATATTGTAAGAAAGAGCATTCTCGAGAACGCCGCAACCGTCAACACAAGCGCTGGTACCCTCCCAGAGGCTTGGGAAGAGAACATGCGGTTCAAAACAGCCGAAGTCTCATGTCCGATAGCGAAGGGTCTTCTCTTGACACCGTTATTTTTGGCTCTGAACACTAAGCTGGTATCAACAGCAGAGAACAAGAAGTCTGTTGTTCAAGCCTTGTTAGAGGTCGATACACTCGACCTTTCCCGAAATCTCGAACGTATGGCAGCGGAACATTTCAAAACCATCGACTCTATAGTGTGTACAGTGGCAAAGATGTCTTTGTGGCCACTTGTTGTCGCCAGGGGGTTTTCGTTTCCCTGGAGTCTTATGGCGTTTAAGTCCGAGGAGGCGATAAGGACCGAGGAAAAGTGGCGAATGCGGAATGCAATAGCGCCGGACCAAGAGCACATAATCATTACGAACCCGGAGCCGGAGCGCGGAGGACCGAAAGAAGGGACGGCTGACCGAAATCAGATCTTGGCAGTTATCCGTCGTCGTCAATGCAAGTTTCTGACCATCCTGAAGGCCAACTTTAATTTAGCGTTCAGAATCATCCAGTGGAGCGAGCTGTCACGTGGAAGCGTGGACCTGACAGGAGAGGAAGAGATCATAGCAGAGGTTTACGACAAGGGCACAAGTACGGATCTACGAAGGCTCATCGAACTCGGGATTGATGGAGACCGAGCACTCCTTGATGCGACTCATGCTGGAAGGCCGGGGTTGGTAGAAATGTTGCTGGCAGCTGGAGCGGGGGACAGCAACTTCTTCGGTAAGGAGGAAACTTGGATTACGGCCTACAATATCGCAATACTGGAGGGGCATACAGACGTTGCTGACAGACTGTGGGTGGCAATGCACACTTCCGAGGGGGCTGATAAGAGCCAGACACCTACTGGTACTGAACCTTAGGGGGTGGTGATTTGTATCGAGGTAGTTTGGTGCAACGCCGAAACAAGATCACGTTGATAGGAAGAGTACTTAGGCAGCTTAAGGAAGGCTACCTGTGCCATTAACCCTAAAGCACTAGAAGTGAGGAGCTTGGGGATGTGGGCTTTTCAAATCTGCCGCACCATTGGTAACGGCGGAGAAGGCCGTTCATATTCACATCCACTTACACAGGGAGCACTGCCCGGTTTGGTCCATGGCCCAATCTTCTACGGATCTGGACCCCAATCCAAACCTATCAGTCATTTCTTACTGGTCCGCTTGACAGAGTGTACAAGCTTTGTGGCAATTTATTCATACCTGCGAGTAATATATTTCAAAGTCATACTGCGGGGTTCGGCTACCGACTGCCGACTCCGCTCACGATCGAGCATGGAGATCCCACACGCCGACAGCCAAGAGACTGGTTCGCGTGAGTTCGAAGATATAACTTGATTGGTAGACGTATGGAGTGCGCGACATGACAGCCCACCACCAATGATTTTGGCGGCCAATTGCAAGGGCGCCTCAAAATGCGGCCATTTCATGAAAACCATTCCGCTTGGGGCGCTTGCAGAGCTACTCTGAAGTCTGACTCTAAATGTTGAGCGCGTGTCTGGATCCAAGGCCATGGCATGCCGTGCAGGCTTGAAAATGCCAGTGACCTCCTGTATAAAACGAAGTAACTTTCTCCCACTAATTTCCCACCAACTGTTCTACCTTCCCCAAGAGAACATCCATATGCACCTCGGCCTTTTTCTCAACCATCATTTGGTCTCACCATGGTATCTTTGACGTATGCGTTCGTTGCTGCCACGGCAGTTATTTCTGTGCTCGCTCTACCCGCCAACCAGGGACGGGAGACTTCTCCCAAGAGCCTCCAAAAACGCACAACACCAAATGCTTCCGGCTGTAGCAATGGCTACTGGTATCAGTTTTGTGAGCCATCTTCTATATAGTAAACTTACATATCTGAGTTGATGATGCTAACTCGCCTGCTGTATCAAGGTCTGAAGGTGGCGGCGGACAAGTCACTTACACGAACAAGGCAGCCGGGGAATACACCGTGAACTGGTCCAACTGCAAAGACTTCACGGCCGGCAAAGGGTGGAGAAATGCAACAGCACGGTAGCCGTCTCTCATGTCCATGCCAGCTATCGGATGGCCCAACTGAATGACACCTGCACAGAACCATCGAGTTCAAGGGCTCCTTCAACCCCGGAAGCAACAGCTATCTCGCGGTATATACCTGGACCACTCGGGGCGAGACATACATCCTCGAGAACCTCGGCCCCTACAACCCGGGCAGGTCCGGCGGCCAGCACAAAGGCACACTCACCAGTGACGGCGGGACCTACGACATCTACAGCGTCAATCGCGGCAACAACTACATGCAGTTCTGGTCCATCCGCCAACAGAAGCGCAGCAGCGGCGTGGTTACCACAAAGAACCACTACGACAAGTATAACGCGCTTGGCTTGAAGTTTGACCCGGCGAAGAATGCTTCGTACCAGATTGTGTCGACTGAGGGGTATCAGAGCACGGGGTCGTCGGACATTACTGTTGCTGAGATTGTTGTTGTTAGTGGGACGACCTCGACTGTTGCGCCGAGTTGTACGACGGATAGTAGGGACAAGCCGTTGAAGGAGTCGGCGTAGTTGTTTGCGTAGAGTTATGTCCGTATAGTCTGTCAGTCCATGCTAGGAACTTGCTCGGGAGGAAGGGAGTCGGTGATGCAGGTTGCTGTTTCTCTTTTATAGTATTGGTGATGTGTGTAGGTGTAATCCGATTTTACCGCTCGCGGCTATTCTAACCTGCGATGGACGGACCGTCGTCTTCCGGATGATCAGGTTATTCGTCTCCTCACTCTAGTTGCTGCAATACACTGCTATCACCTTCTTCACACCTCAGGCGAAACAATGGTTCTCTTTCGCCTAGACCGACTGCTAGCCGGTATCGCACTGGCCGTCTTGTCCCAAGCAGCGACTGTACGATGGATGCCGTTAGGCGACTCCATCACCGACTACGGCTGCTGGCGCGCCTGGATCTGGGAGCACTTCCAGAAGGAGGGTTACAATGTTGACCTTGTTGGCGGAGAGAGAGCCGGTGAGAACTGCAGCAATCTCAACTTTGATCGGGACCATGAAGGGGTAAGTCAGCTGTCTTTCCACTGAACACGCAACCAAAAGCTAACATCACCACGCCTGCAGCATCCCGGCTTCATGGCTGTGGAAATCGTGGCCAAGAACCAGCTCGTCGACTGGTTAAAAAAGAACCCAGCAGACATTGTCACCATGCACCTCGGCACCAACGACATATTCAGGGGCAACCGAAAAACAGCCGAGATCACAGCGGCACTCGGCAAACTGGTCGACCAGATGAGAGCGAGCAACTCGGCAATGAGAATAATCGTAAGACACTAGCCGCACAATGACAATGACAGGAATACACGCCGTACTGACAGTGAAAACAACAGGTGGCCCAAATCATCCCCCTCCCGGCGGTCGACAAGCAGGTCCAGGACCTCAACCAGGCGATTCCAGCATGGGCTGCATCCAAAAACTCGACAGCTTCGCCGATCTGGATAGTCGATCAGTGGACGGGCTTCACGAGTGCCGATCTCAAGGATGGCATCCACCCCAGTGAATCGGGTGACCTGAAGATGGCGAATAAGTTCTATCCTGCCTTGGTCCAAGCCATCGAGACCCTCAGTGGGAACATCAAAAGAAGGGAGTGATCGAACTGCCGAGACTTTTATGCCTCGCCATCGTGATTTACCGAGTCAGCTGCCCCTGACGAAGGAAGCCAGTTGGTAGGAGAAAGTTGAAAATAGAGTCAATAGTGGCCGGTCACCTTACGCAACCTAAACCATCGAAGGTGAACGGGTGGGGAGGTGGCATGTATCGATTCTTTAGCGAGACTTAATGTCATGCAGGGTGCACCAGACGCGGGAAATTGAAGCGAACGGCATGGCCAAGGAAGAGTGGCGTCATCGGGCTCCTCAAGCGCGTTTCGACGCCACACGTTGTCGTTACCCTACCCCTGAGGCGTGGTCGGCTGAGACTCATCTCCGATCGATGGGTGACTCAGCCCCCTCAGTGAGACCCTCAGACGCGCGCCTATCAGGGGGTAAAATCTGGGCGCGGCCTTTTCCGTTTCTTGGGCTCTCAGGGGTTTCGTTTAGTGTGTCCAATTCTTACGTAACATTGAGAGCCGTATTAACAGCAGTCGAGTTCTTCGTTTCGATCCCTAATCCTGTCTAATGGGCGACCTGTCAAGGTGTTGGTATTTCTCAACTTCATCACAACTATCTGCAAGTCATCATGAAACCAAGATCCGGCAGCAAGATGGCGGCATCGCAAATCGAGATAAAAAGCAGCCAAAACTGTGAGGCAGAGGCACAGTAGATGGAATCGACACAGAAACCTTCTGGAGCGGAACTCTCCCACCCCCAACAACAAGTCGTGCCTCGTGGTGCTGAGGTACCTGCACCTGCACCTGTCAGGGATACGGTGACACGAGACGCCAACGGTAGTACCTGTGCATGCAGCGTGAGAGGAGTGCGGGGCAACACGGGAAGTCAGGAACACCTTCGGATGAACCGGAAAGTGATGGGAGGCGAGGTGCGGGAACTGCAACTTATTGATTGCAAGCTGTGTCGTTCCCGGTTTCTAGACACACTCTCGTGAGCTTTGTCCGGAATACGGGGCACATTGGGATAGTTTAAGGGGGGTACTTGGAAATCAATGATATTCTCCGAGTTATGTATCTGGTTCAGGGACTGGAGCATGTCTACCTGAGAAAGGTACTAGCTTCTGTACGCGCATGGGACGTAAACGAGGATCCGAGTGGGGCAGCACGACAAGAGGGACCCATCAAGTCTCGCTTGCTTTCTCTTGACTGGATTCTTTGCTGAAATATTACCTAGGAATCATGGCACCACACTTCGACCGAACAATGTCGACCTCGAAATACCGTTTGGTAGAACTGGCCATAGAAATCAGAGAAAAAAGCATGATGCAAGCTAACCGTAAATTGGGGGATGGCTCGTGATAGGAATCATCAGGGGAATTGAACCTCCGAGAAGCATCTCAGAAGATCACCTATCTGATGATTATCCACATCCCGGTCCTCCACATCCCGATGGGAAATCCCGTCCACAGCGCCTTGACCACCGTGAACATGTTTGGGCGGAGGGGCCCCATGCATATTCCGTCCTGCACGCTCAGCCGCGGACCCTAATGTGGGGTTGTGAGGTTGAGTGTGCGGCGGGTCCTGAGCGCGGCAAAGGGCGAACGTGCAGTTTCTTGGCCCCCGCAGAAAACTATCAACCGTCTAGTTAACTCCTTTTCTCGCGATGGATTTCTGCATCCAAAACCGCCGTGGAATTCGGGCTCCAATTCAAGACACCGCTATCGGAAACTAGGCCTGCGTTGGCGATTGGCACCCCGCAACCGCGGCCGCAAATCCGGGTTCTCGGTAGCACTGGGAGTTCTAGCGACCAGTTTGACAGCTCGCTACGTGCCGTGCTGGCAGGAAGCGCGCGGCCATTGGGCGATTACGCGGGTGCGCAGCTCTTTATTTAGAGACGGCTGGCGATGAGACCAAGAGTCCAGCTCTGACCACTTTTGCCCTTGGCTGTCACATTTTGTTAGGCACCTAGGTAAGGTGCGTCCCAGACGAGCGGTGGGGAGGGTCGCTTAGCTTTTCGGCCTTCAGCCCGGGAGACTAAAACGCAACCACCTGAAGTTTGGTTTGGTCGGCAAGGTGTTGTAAGGTACGGTAAGGCCAAGGGGACAAAAGTACGGCTGCGGGCAACCGTCCCCGTGCAAGTGCGGTTCGGGGAAGAGCAGACCCCTTCAAATCTCCACCTCAAGCCACATTTTCGACGGACGAATGAACAAAACTCTCGGTGCAGGCAGCCACGGGCGAAATATCGCAATCCTCCCCGATTGCAGGAAGCATCGGTGGGAGATCGGGATTGAACGGTGAGGGCGCCGTCTCCTGCAAGCCACCTTTTGCAGTTCCCCCAGACCATCGGATTCGGCTAGGGCCCTGTCGTCGTCAAGGTCAAGGAAGGAGGTCCTGCCGCTCCCATTCCACCAATCAGGCCACAATTATTATTAACCTCGCTCAGCTCAACACCAACCTGAACAGCGCTCGCCGTTCTCGCAAGATGGCTGCATTAGCACCTGGCTGGCCTTTTAACGGGCCGATGACAGTCCTGTCGCCATCCGCACCTTTGCCTTTAAAGATCGAAACAGGAAAGGAGCAAGGCAGCAACATCGATAGTATCGTGCACCACCCCGGTTCCCCCACACACACAGAATGGAGAGTTTCACGTCATCCAGCGACCAAATCGGGAGGAGGTGGGGTGTCTGGGCGGTTTAGAGGGCTTGGCCAATTGCCGGGCGATCCAAACGACGACCTGCCCGAGCCGAGCGGGAACCCCATTTAAAAATCCTATACCGGTAGGGCAGAGGGGGGACTCGTATCTCCGCGCGGAATACTCCTTCGTACATGTACGGTGCTCACATTAGGTCGCAAGCTACTACCTACCTACGTCGGAGAAAATGCCACGTCGAACGTGACATCCCTTTCATGAGGGGAAACACCCCTTTCCGCAATACTACTGCTCTGCTGCTGCGACACTGCAGTGCCCGCTCAGCTGCAACATCGGATATTCAGAACCCTAAAGTACGACCTTGCACGGCAGTTTTCCGAGAGATAACGTCGTGTTTTCTCCGCTGCAGTGGTATGATCACAGTACGACGTAAATCATATGATTGAAGCTCGGGCAGGACCGGGCATCATTGTCAGACCAGCCGCTGCTGCGGAGCACAGGTCATTTTCATCTCAAAATTACCGTTTGATTCTACCAACGGCCAGCTTCTCTGGTTCCATGTTATGGCAAGCCACATCCACCAGATGCACAACCCCTAATCCGGACGCAAGGCGCACCCTTTCCCCTGCCAAGGGCGGCCGTCCGATCACCGACAATCATGGCGCATCAGGCGCACTGTTCCTCTCTCACCACCGCTGCAGTCCCCCCTTCCCATGCAGGCCACACACGTGGCCATCCTAATTGCGAGGTCAGATGGCAAGACGGCAGGCTGATACCAACGCGGATGAGAAAATGCCCGACATAGCATCCCGTGTTATCCACCCCAACTTACACCCATTCACACCTGTCCCAGTTTCTTGCGCGCGCGCCTCGCTTTCGCCCGCCCCTCCCGCAGCATCACATTACTATGCGCAGCAACCTCATACCGGACTATCGACCTCGGTTACCGCCTGCCGTCTTTCTCGGCGGCTCACAGCGCTGCCCTCGCGTCTCCCTAGACTCCTCAAATCTTAATGCCACGCATCCGCGTCCGTTTTGGTATCCGTGGCGTCATGACACCAAGGTGTGCCGCCGTCCCGAGGGCGGCCCCAGCCGGTTAGTAGTTGTTTGCATTACCCTACCCGGACCCTTCGAGACTAGCTCCAGAAACACTGGCCACCTTGCTCAGCCTCAAGCGTGCGAGATATGTCCGTTCCTACACCCCACCTCAGCTCAGCTCCGACCTTCACCTAGGCGGCGTCCCTGCAGGTTGACCCCAGCTAGGCTGACCATCGCTCGTGGCCTTGCAGCGTGATGACATCCTTGCTGTCGATTGACTAGCCCCCTGGCGCCCCTGACCTATGAATCCATGAGGAAAACATTGGCGAGCAGTCGTATTCCCTAACCGATTAGGAAACCCATGAGCCATAATCGATCGAATTCACAGACGCCACACCATGGCCTCCGAGCAAGGGCAATTCAATCTCCCATGTCCTCCATATCTATAAAGACAACAGAGACATCTCTTGTCTCTGCCCTCCTTTCTCTTCATCTCGCCAGCGGTCAGCGAGCAGACCAGTCATTCGTTCTTACATAGATTTATCTTCATCACGCTCTTTTGCACCAACCCCTGACAATCGTTCATCATGAGGTTCCTCACCGGCGCCATCGCACTTGCGGTGGGCCTTTTGGCCCCGAGCGCCGTCCTGGCAGCTCCGCAGCTCCCTAACATTCCTGTCCCTAACCCGATTCCCGTCGACTACCCCGGCAAGACCTCGGCCGAGCTCGAGTTCAGAAGTGAACCCGATCTTGAGCCGCGGGGCCCTCCCGGATCATGCCACAGCGCAAGCAACCGCGCTTGCTGGACCACTGGCTTCAACATCAACACCGATTTCGAGACCAGCACGCCTCCTCCTGGAGCTCTTCGCAAGGTAAGACCACACAGAGCGCCTCGGTGCCCGCCCAACAGCGAGAAAGAATCAAAGCTAACTGCAGGCTAGTACACACTCACTTTGACTGAAGTCGACAACTGGACTGGCCCCGATGGCGTGGTCAAAAAGAAGGTTATGCTGGTGAACGGTAAGAGCTGACGTCCCTCACCAAGGTTACACAAGCCAGGACTGACAAACTTTCAAACAGGCAACATCCTTGGACCCACCATCTTGGCTGACTGGGGTGACAACATCGAGATCAAGGTGATCAACAACCTCCAATCCAACGGGTAGGCCACCCCCTGAGACTGCACACCGGAATTCGCGATGCTAACACGCCAACAGAACCTCCATCCACTGGCACGGCCTGCATCAAAAGGGCTCTCAGCTCCATGATGGCGCCAACGGCGTCACCGAGTGCCCCATCCCGCCCAACGGTGGCACTTTCACGTACAAGTTCCGCGCAACCCAGTACGGCTCCAGCTGGTACCACTCCCACTTCTCGGCGCAGTACGGCAACGGCGTCGTCGGCACCATCCAGATCAACGGCCCTGCCTCGCTGCCCTACGACATCGATCTCGGCGTGTTCCCCATCACCGACTACTACTACGCCACGGCCGACGAGCTCGTTCTATTCACCGAGTCCAACGGCCCGCCCTTCAGCGACAACGTCCTCTTCAACGGAACCAACAAGCACCCCGTCACCGGCGACGGTAACTACGCTGAAGTCAAGCTCACCCCCGGAAAGCGTCACCGCCTCCGACTCATCAACACCTCGACCGAGAACCACTTCCAGCTCCAGCTCGTCGGCCATCAAATGACCATCATCGCCGCCGACTTGGTCCCCGTCAACGCCATGACCGTGCAATCCGTCTTCCTCGCCGTCGGCCAGCGCTTCGACGTGACAATCGATGCCTCAGCCACGCCCGGAAACTACTGGTTCAACGCGACCTTCGGCGGCAACTCCTTCTGCGGCAACTCCAAGAACCCCGCGCCGGCGGCCATCTTCCGCTACACCAACAGCCCCAACCCGACCGCTCTGCCCACCAACCCCGGCACCGTCGCCACTGACTTCCAGTGCAACGACATCCTCAACCTGCAGCCGGTTGTCCCGCGCACCATCCCCGCCGTGCAGTCGTTCGTCAAGCGCCCGGCCAACACCCTCCCCGTGCACCTCGACACGACCGGCACGCCGCTCTTCGTGTGGAAGGTCAACGGCTCGGCCATCAACGTCGACTGGCAGAAGCCCGTGGCGCAGTACGTCATCGAGGGCAACACCTCGTACCCGACCTCCGACAACATTGTGCACGTCAACGACGTCGACCAGTGGACCTACTGGCTGATTGAGAACGACCCGGACAACTTCGTCTCCCTGCCGCATCCCTTCCACCTGCACGGCCACGACTTCGTCGTCCTCGGCCGCTCCCCCGACGCCACGCCGGCCTCGCAAACGCGCTATGTCTTCAACGAAACCGTCGACAAGTTCCGCCTCACGGGCGCCAACCCCGTGCGCCGTGACGTGGCCATGCTTCCCGCGCGCGGATGGTTGCTGATTGCCTTCAAGACCAACAACCCTGGTGCGTGGCTGATGCATTGCCATATTGCGTGGCACGTGTCGGGCGGTCTGTCGGTGGACTTCCTCGAGCGAGCCAATGACTTCCGCAATGGGCTGTCGGCGGCGGACAAGGCTGGGTTCAACGCCAACTGCAACAACTGGCGGACGTACTGGGCGACGGCGCCGTTCCCGAAGATTGACTCCGGTCTTTAAGCGGGTGGGTCGTTGATTGGGCAGCTGGGATGAGAGATTCCCAGGTGTCCAGAGTGTGGTGAGGGATCGCAGAAAATGATGCGACTTGTTTTCTTTGGGGAAACAAAAAGGGGCGACCACTCGTTTTGCCTTTTTCTTTCTTCGTCGTACCTTTTGGATCACCTCTTCTTCGCGTATATTCATTCTTCTTCCAGGGGGCGACATTTGAGTTGACTTTATGTTTGGTGATGACATCTTCACGCTCGTTTATGCTGATAGGGACGGGAGGGAGACTGAGGGTTTGCGGTGCCCGGTGCGCACGCGGGGATCCTGAGTTTAGGCTTGATAGGACATGACAGTCGAGGCGCGGAGTGCGAGCGAATGCAATCTGTTGGCAATGAACTGTGCTGCATCTTGAATGTACTCCAGTTGGCCAGTGACACGTCGATGATTCTGTTTTGTGGGTACCGGGTGTGGGTGTGCCAGCTGCCTCCGGAACGTCCGATGTGCCAGATGCCTCCGGAACGTGCCATCGCTGATGCTGGGAGGCACCAGACAGCAGGCCCGTGTGGCTAGGTTTTTGCGCAGGTGACTGAATTATCTCCGAGAGGTTGGGATAAGCCTTTTCCGAAGCCTCGGCCAGCGGTGGTCGCCGGTCCTGTGGGCTCCGGCCCGGGATGCTCCCTGCTAGCGGAGCTCTCCCCGTTACCCCAGATCCCAACATCCCTGTAAACAGGAGCCCGGGGGCTTTATCAGGGCGTCATATCGTCCGACGCCCCGGAGGCTTTTGTGAGAGGCCACATATTCCGCGGAGAAGACGGAAGACTGTTCGCCTCCCTTCGCCATCCTTCCAGAGCGCCGAGCTAGGATGATCCGGATCCGAAAGCAAGGTTACAGTGGGAAAAGAACCGTCTCTCGCTCCGGAACTGTGACGTAGAAATATCCGTGAACGCCTCAACCGAGAAAACAGGATTGCCAGCACTTATGATAAAAGCCCGGCGCCTTACCCAATATCGAACATCGCAGCAAGAAACCAAGCATCACAAGAGGTGACGCCCTTCACGGGCAACGCCCCTCGCGAGAGTTGGTATCGCAGCTGAACGATCCTCACAGCCACGGACGAAACACGACCACCGAACCACGTTCCGCGCCGCATTAGTCAATGTATGAGCCGTGGAGCCTCATCCCGCCCTGGTACCAAGGACCGCAGACACCGACTCAACAGGACATTGCCCTCTCCGACATTGTCCTTGGATTCTTCTTGGCCGTCACATGTTTCACCTTCGCCAAGGCCGTAAACCACACAGCGACGCGATGGCACCGCCTAAGAAAGTTCACGGCATACCTGATCATGGTGTGGGTTGACTGGGCGACGACCATCGTGCATTCCATCTTCGGCTGGTGCGTCGGCCACGATAGCTGCATCATGGAGCCGAGCTTTTTGCTCTTCTTCTCCACCATCTGCATCTGGACCATCGAGATGCACTGCCAGGCACAAATCCTGGTCAACCGCGTCTCGCTCCTCCTTTTCGACAAGTCGCGCGCCCACCGGCTAAAGCTGGCCGTGTTCGTCATCATCTCTGTCCTCACGAGCAGCGTCATCATCATCTGGACACCTGCCCAAATGGAAATCAGCGAAAGCTGGATGAACGCAAACGATATCTGGGACCGCGGGGAGAAGGTGTGCTTCTTGGTATTCGACGTCGCCATCAACCTGTACTTCGTCAATCGCGTACGAACCACTCTGATTGAGAACGGGTTGACCAAGTACCAAACGCTGTACTGGTTCAACATTTCCATGATCACATTCGCTATCCTGCTAGACGTAAGTGCCCCTTCCGTTACTCTTTCAAATGTATCCATGACTCACCAGTCCATCGCAATCCAGGTCGCAGTGATCGGCACTACTTGGCTGCCCGACTACTGGATCTACATCCAGTTCCGCCCCCTCACCCACATGGTGAAGCTCTACATCGAGATGTGCAATGCCGAGCTGATCGGCCGGGTAGCGCAGGCATCGGCTTGTCTCCGACACTCGGGCCGCGTGTGGTGCGGGACGTCACCCGGAAACCCGGCTGTGGAGCCGATCAGCCTGCGGACGCCGCCTGGAACAGAGATGCGACGCCAGCAGCAAATTACGACAAATGGCAACGGGAGTCCTCGCCCAGGCATACTTCGAAACCACAGCTGCAGCACGGGGAAGCCGGCCGCTTCCACGAATGGAAGCATCAACACTCCACGGCAGCCGAACGCTGTTCCGTATCAGGACATCTCAACGAGGTTGGAATCGCTCCCATGAGATGTAATGTCATGATTACTATTGTTGTATGATTGCGTCTTTTTGTCGTCGCTTGGATCATGTAGGGACTTTGTAGAGACAAACAATGGCATGACTTGGAGCCACGCCGGATGAGGAGCGATTGGCAATTGACAAGAGAGCGTGCGTCAAGATAACGTAATTTCGTCAAAGAAGTGAGCGCCTGCCACCACCAAGGATGCCGTGAGGCCCAGGTGACACAGCGCAACACGGGAAGGTATCCCCGATTTCCCACAATTCTAAATTCTAGGATTGCATAACATGGATATCACGGACGAATCCATGAGGACAAAAATCATTCCATTGATATGAAGAAACTCCAAGACAGCTTGCTTCCCACGTCCAATTCGTTGCCTATCCCTGGTTCCATTATTGACCAGCGGCCTATACATTCGCGCCTTCCGCCCCAAGAACCTCCACTCCAATCGCAACCCCGCTGCGACGAGACGCCTCATCTGATGGTCGTAATCGTCTTGTCGATGTCCTCAGTACCAGTAAGCGGGGAGCGATTGGCGCTGGAAGTCGAAAAAGAAAATCTCAAGAGGGGCGGTGGTTCTGTCAAAGACGCTGAGGTGCTCGTCTTCCGAAGATTCCGACATCTGCTCGTCCTCCAGGACACGAGCCATGACAGAAGCGGCGACATCGATCGCAGCAGACTGGTTGCTCTCCCCGTTCTCGCAATCGCCATCCTTGTTCTCGAACGACAACTTGAAGGCGCGCTTCTTCGCAGCTTTGACAGCTCGGGCGTGCTCGGCTTCGCGCGCAGCGGCAAGCGTTTCTTGTTCCTCGATGACCGTCATCATGAAGCAGCGGCTGCATTCGTCGATCGGGACGGTTCGCTTCTGGATTCGCGTTTTCTTGTTGCCAGCGCAGTCTTTGCCAACTTTGGCGCAGGGCTTGCTGTTGGCGCGCTCAGTGCCCAAGTGGGTGTTGCAGTTCACGCAACGCAGGACCTCGAGCGTGTACGTGCACATCTTGTCTGTTGTCTCTCGCGGTTAGGGTCGATTGACGGGTAGGAGGCGCTTTGGGAACCCCACCGAGTAGTGTCGCGATGGGGTAATCTTGAGGCGGCGATGATCGCAATGCCGATGCAGTGTGCGAGGAGAAGGGGAGAGAGTTGGTCTGCGAAGCCGAGGACGGATTTTGTTCATTCCTCGCAGCGGTAGTCACCTGCGGGATAGCGTTGAGTGCACGAATTCCTCAGGCTCACCTTGAACGCCCGTCGCGAGGAGTTCGGATGAAAGTCGGCTCAAGTGAGTCCAACCAGCACACATATACCAAGCAGTCAATTCATTGCGTTTGCCTGGGGACTCATGTGCGATACACTAGAAATCTCCCAACTTACTCCCACGAAAACGGAATGTCCCAACAATCCCTGTGAAGCTTCCTTTGCCACTACTCGCTGAAGCTTGCTTCGACAGGTTACACCACGGTACCTCGGAGTCGGAGTAGTGGATCGACGGGCAATACAATATACCTTTACTCCTGGCTTCCACTGTCTCAACTTCATCTATAGAGTTTCTTGCGTTTTATCCACCCATGCAGCAATTTCAGTCACAGATTGCTCACATAGGTAATGTGATTTGATGATGGTATCTTGACTGAGCTGATAGGATATATGGCTGCAATGAGAGTCATTTAAGATATTACCAGGTAGCTAATAGTGCTGTACCTAGGCCGTGTTTTCCTCTTGCCTTTGGCTTCTTAACAATCCATCTCCAGCACGAAACCAACAATACAAGCGTTAGATGCATTTCCCGATGTTGACACCCGCCTACCCCACTGAAACACGATTCTCCCTTCTAGCCCTGGGTATGAGCTCAACTCTAGGACGCCCCAGTTAAATATGCAACAAAATCGCGGTCAACGCGGTCAATGCCTAAAAGAAACAAAAGGAAGTGTTTCGCACGAAACTTTGCCGTTTGCCAAGTACCTTCCAGGTTTCGGGCTTTCCAACGAGATGCGCTGCCTGGGACCCGCCTTAAAACTGGGCAACGGAAGCAATGTTTTCAGGCAACCTACCTAGGTAAATTGAACTTCTTTGCCCCAGTCTCAAAATAAATAAGGACCATCCGCCGAGCTTTACCAACAAAACCGTCAGCGGCTCTACCAAAGCCACAGTTCCTTCAAAAACATGCTACAACACGAAATAAGCCAGCATTTTCCTGCCAGACATGTGGAAAACGCCCCCCTGCCTCTGCGTCACCGAGACAGACACGGAGAATCATTGCTTTCGCCAGCTGGAAAGAAACGGTGTCGACCCGAGACCGACGATGACTGCAGCACAACGGATTTCGAGGGTGTCAGCGACCGAGAAGACTTCCTCGAAATTAGCCAAGACAGCGATTCCTCCGATGGCGCAATACTGCCGAATCAATCTGAGAATATGAGAAGATTTGCGCTCCAGTGCGCAAACCGAATCTCCCCACAGCTGTTACGATGGATGGGTTCAGCACGTTATATCAAGCCTCCCGAACACAGGATCCCGCCTCGGAAGCGGACCAAGAGGTCCATTTTCATGGAAACAGAAGATCCCAACGAACCATCTACCATTCTCATCCTCCTCATCAACGGATACTTCCGTCTTAGCTGCCCATTTTTCATCGCAGACCCGGCCCGCCACGAGTCATGCACCCTGCAGCACGACCTACGGTCCATCGGCCAACTCATCAAACACCTCAAAATGTGTCATCCCAGTACGATTTACTGCCCGATCTGCGGGCAAACCTTTGGCGCTGAGCTTGCCTGCGACAGGCATATCCGCAGGCGGTCATGCATATGCCGTAACTTCTGCATCCCCAAGGGTGTCTCGCGCTCGCAGCTCAGGAAGATCATCGAGGAGGACGATCGGAATCAGCGCGAGGAGGAAAGGTGGCGGCGGATCTACGCGGTAGTGTTTCCTGAGGCCGAGAGGCCGCCCCGTGGAGCAGCGTACCACACAGAGGGCCTCCCGCTAGCCGTGTCGATGGCAAGGGACTACTGGGCTTCTCATGGGAGGAGACTGGTGGAGAATTTTGTTACGGAAGAAGGCCTATCTGGGAACTCGGAGTTTACGGAGCCAGGAGTCTCGGCACTTTGCGAGCTGACTGGGAAGGAACTGATCGAGAGCGTTATTTTGGAGGCGCGGAGCAGTCAGAAGGCCCCAGCAGAGACGGCGGGGGGTTTGGATGGAACAGAATGGGAGACTGTAGTAAAGGCGGAACAAGAGTAACTGTCGCTTTTCAATGTTCTCGTACTTCTTTGAATACTGGGTGCAATGCATATTTGAGGGCCTATTGTGGAAGACACCCCCGTGGCGCGGTGGAGAAGTCTCCCGTTGTTTTGTTAGAGTAAACGGTGCTTTCCATATGTCATTTCTGCCCCATTCCGGTTTGAGCAGCAGCGGCATATAAGTTGAAGCAGATTGAATACCAGGGACCAGTGTCATAGTATCCATCGGTATTAACCCCTTCAGAACTAAATACCTGGTAGCGCCAGGTAGCACCTTGTTTTCTCCATTGTGTTTTAGGAAAGAATGATTCCCGATTCACTTTTAGTACTACCTATTGAACTACTGCCTGCCCAGGCATGTCGACCTATCCTGTGTCGGTTGATGGTCACGGTCACGGTTGGGCCGCCAAGTGCGCCGGGTCCAGCCGATTCCTCTAGTACCTGTTTCCTTCTGTCCCATCTCCGCACAGCAAAGAATTCATGTTTACAATATGCCCATGGCCCAATGTCCATTCGCCTCTGAGCGTTATTCAGCAACAATTCATCATTCACAGGGCAGGTACCTATTCAAGGCGGAACATCGGGTCCTGCGCGTCTGACCAAGGATAAAAGAAACCCCACTGGCAGCCGTCCTCCATTTCCAACTCTTTCCCGAATCCCCAGAACCACATTGGAGCAAAATTGGTCGCTCAGTACTTTCAGCCTTCCGATCATCTCTCCCCTAGGACATCTTTCCGTCAGGACCCCTCTTTCAGTACTTAGCCCGCTTCGCTATCTGCATCTACTGCACACTACATCTTCCTCCCTTTATCCTTCCTTTCTCATCGCCGACTCGGACCGACATTGTTGAATTCGGGGTGTCACTTTGCGTTCCGAACTCACAATGCCACCAACAATTTACCAAGTTGTTGCCGCCTTCCTGGTCCAGCAAAACCGCGACAAGGAATGCCACGGCGAGATTGAGCCCGCTGTGCGCTCTTTCCTCAACACCCTCGCGGCTGGAAAAGTCCCGGTCGCCAAGGGCAGTTCCGAACCTTCCGATCGATCTACCACCTTGACGCCATTCGCGACAGTATGTGCCACCTTGTCGACATCGGTTTCCAGTTCGACATGATGTGCCGCGAGATGCGCCATGTCAAGTCAACACTTGTCAACTTTCTCGGCAGCTCCGGTCAGCTCTGCCGGCACTACACCGCTCATGCCAACCTCTTGAAGTCGTTTGACGCGCTGTACGCGTACCAGCAAGGACCAAGCTGCTACCACAAGTACGAAGCAGCAATTCATAGCATCCGGACGAACACGTTCGCATGCGGCTCCGCTAGGCGCGCTCTCCTTGAGAGTCTGAACCCGCTCTTCGGCAGCCTTACCCGAGTTCGCAACATGATTGACATTGATGCCACCAGGGACGCTCCAAAGGTGGCTCATCAGCTCTTTGTCTGCACTGGCCTTGCTCAATCTCTGGTCGACGTCTTTGCGGAGAACGTCTCACCTTTCCTCGAGGGAACTATCCAGTTGATCCTGAAGGACATCGACGTGTTGGAACACTTTGAGAAGAAGAACCAAGAGAGGCCTCTCAACCCTTACTACGACATTGAGTCGTTGGCTAAGCTCACTAGGCTCATCGAGGCAGCCAAGTCCGGGAAGGTTTGGACTTCCGACCTTGGCGAGAAGTACACCATTGAGTTCTACCAGCTGCAGAAAGTTCTGCAGTAGGTAGGAAGCCAGACACCAGCACGCGGGGGCGGGAGGATCAGAGCTAGCGATATCTCATCTCCGATCTGTTAGAGGGAAGAGTGCAGGATGATCATTTTGAGAGATGGATGGTGTGGACATTGATAGTTGTCAAGTGGCAAGGAGCTACACAATTTATGGTTTCCTTCTGGCATTTCGTGCATACCTGGTATCGTTTTCGTGTCTTGATTCCTGTGTTACTACTTGATCTTTCTTTCGTTTAGTGCATGTCTCCCTACCAGAAACGTCGTGGGGAACTAAGCACCTAAATATATGAAAAATTCAATGTAAAGAGGCTGATCTTTCGTACCAAAACCTTCCTGTTTCTGGAAATTCCGGGAGACCCGGTTATCAGCTAGGTATATCAACCTCCCCGACCAACGATAGGGGCAATCAGTCTCCCGATCCCGTCGCCAAGAGTCGCGAAACGGACTCGGAGCCGACCTACAAGCGAGTCCACTGGGCCAACAAGAGCAATTCGTGGGTTAACGAGTAAGAGATGTTACAGTACAACAGCGACGGCGCGGCCAACTGCTGTACCCCAGCAACCGGCGGCACGCGACGACGTTGTAACACTAATGATGGTACTTTGTTCCTCTCCGTTACCACTAGAAGTCCCTGATCTACATACCTACCCAGAGCCTGTTTCCTTTGTCCACGAACAATTACGATGTCCCTCTCTGCTTGGCTTGGCTGAGAAAGCAGTCTATAAATTACCTACCAACCAGTCTTTTTTCCCATTCTGGTTAGCCCATCTCCCACTCACACCCACTGGCACGGACCTGACGCCTGTCGAAAACCCAAGAAAAAGACAAGGACAAACACACTCCGCTTCATCGTAGAGAGTTTGGCCCCTGTTTCTAGACACGCTCAGTCCCTCCAGTGAGACAAATATCAACCATGGTGTCGAGTCCCATCCTATACCAACACAACCTGCAGAATCTCTATTTGAGGTATCTCGGCCATGATGAGGAGTCCGAGCTGATGGTCAAAACCTTCCTGAACATCCTCGTCGCCGCCCCCGACCTCACCCTCCCTTCTAACTCAACCTCTTCCACTTCCCTAGAAAGGCATGTCTCCTTCCCCGAGGGGCAATCAGACCCAGAGAATCCCCTCGAGAGGGTCCTCCGCGTCGCTTAGTCGTATCTCTTTTACAACAACGCCTCTAAGGTGCTGAAGCGCGCCAAACCACTTGGCGAGCAGTCTCAAAATCCATTCCCCGCCGATGTTGTGACCAACTATCATAGCTGTCTCAACGACACTCTCACTAACTATTGTTGTTTCCAGATCATTGAGCTGCTCGGCATGGCTGATCCTAAGCCTATGACTCCTATGTCTTGGATGGGTGGTATCTTCAGCCTGGCTGACGTGTCGACGGGATGGGCCCTGGATCGTATTCAGGGCCTTGGCAACAGTAAGTATTGGTCGACACCGCTCAACGAGCTGCCTTTTTGGCTGACGGACAGTCAAGACACCTTTCACGCGGTGGTTGAGATCGCCTTCCTGCTGAACCAGATGATAATGTCTATCAAGGCGGTGACTGGAAGCATTTCTTCCCTTCGCGGGGAGTTGACCCAGGGTTTGAGGGAGCGTCTGATCCTCATGGAAACCAAGTTGTGACACTAACCAAGGCGGCGGTGCTCCAGCCGCCAAATGGACAGTATGACGGATATATTCTCGTCGCAATGTGCGAGAGCCTCCGAGAAGGGGCTGAAGATGTTCACACGAAGATGGGAAACCTGGTCGTACATGAGGAGACCATGCGTGGAATGATCACCGAGATCAAAGAGGCTGCATCGCGAGTCAGTGACGGGGAGGTGATTTGCGTTGCGCTGCTGAATTATGTGGTTTCCAAGATCCTAGAGGATACCAGCGGTGAGTTGGCAGCCCACATTGCCATCATCGATCGTGACAGGGGCGAGCTCGACAGCCTAGTCACTGATATCCGCATCAGTGTTGAAAAGTTAGGGGAGCCAGCAATCTTAACGATCTGGATGCAGTCACAACGCACCTCAACAAACTCGACGACATGAGGAATGAAGCTGCAGTGAAATATTCCCACCGCGATGCATCCAGGATCCGTCGAGCAGAGCGAACCTCGCTGAGGGAAACATAATTCTCATCCTGCAGACGCGTAGTTGATGACCCTCTGTCTTACTGACAGCACATATCCAAAGGCCTGAATCTAACAACTAGGACTCGATTGCCCTTCTGGGCGGAGCTTTCAGCTCCTACGGTGTAAGACAAACAATAACAATAATGTAATATACCTAATGAAGATTCATATGCACGCGTGATTCTGTGAAATGGCCGTTAAATTTGTATTATATCGCAAATCCAAAATTGCCTCTGATGGCTACCTAGACAGCAAAAATCAAGAAGAAATGGTATCTCTATGCCAAAATAACGGCGGGCTGTTGCAATCCATCCCGCAAACCGAGTAGTATCCAAACCCGCCAACTCCTAAATCCAAGTTCAAGATCTGCCTGCTTTTTATCCAGCGCCAAAACACTATGCAAAATGCCCCGACCCAAAATTTGACGATGAAAAGAATTCGTAAATCTCGGCGTGTGAGAGCTCTGTAGCTTGTTGCTAATATATATTTCCTCAAAATCCTACATCTTATTTTATCCAATGACTGGCGACAAGCCAGTTTTGTTCAGCACCGCGTTCCTCTCCTCGCCGGTCGTGTTGCTCGAAGACCCGATTGGAGGCGACGGTGGCGTCAACCGGGGGCTCGCCATCGGGCTCGGATTTAACGATTGCGGTCGAGCGGTATCAAAGAATCTGCCACCCTTGGCGCTGACGGCGCTGAGTGGGCTGACGAGGTCCTCTTCCTCGCCGCGGATCTCCGGTGTACTTCTCAGCGTTGCGTGATCCTCGTCCTCTGCGCTATGGCTGCTACTCGCGCTGCTCCCGTCGGTCATACTGTCGACTGAGCTCGCGCTCGCATCGCGTGGCATCAAAGTCACCGCACCCAATTCGGGTTCTTCCTCTGCGATGGCCCCAAAAGTCGGTAGACTAGGTAGCTGTGGCGCATCGCGAGAAACGGGGGTTGGTGCAATCGGGTTAATGGTGGGTATATTTGATGTAGCGATCCTGGGAGAGGAGATTGGCGAGATAAGCTGCTGAACGGCGGACGCGATCCCGAGAGCGATCGGTGAACCGGGATTGCTGGATGGCGCCGTTGGTGTCGACGGCGTGCCAGATCGGGTAACGGTGCTGGCAAGCCGGCGGATGCGACTCCCGAAGGCAGCTGTCGAGGCGGAGACAAGGATGGTTGGCTTTTTGCGAAGGGTCAGGGTCCTTGCATTCTCTGAGCTTTTGTCCGCCTCTTTCTCCTTGCCCTTCTGTGCCGGCGCTGTGGAGAGCGCCTTGATCTTGACAGCCATGAGCTCAAACTGCTTGAGCATCGTTGGGTGAGCAACTATCTCCTCCATTGTGATCCTCAACGATTTTGTGTCAATGCCAACGTGGCTGAGCCGAGGCATCTCGCGGTTGAGTTGAGCTGTCAGCTGTGCCGCTGGGATAAGACTCCCCCAAAGGTCGAAGAACGCCGCGTTGTGGACCTGGTCTTCTGGAACGCCGAGGGCCCTGGGGTTGAGAACGGCAGTCCATGTCTGGGCGATTACTGTCTGGATCCCCTGAACTTGGTCCTGCCTCAGCGATTTGATAGCTTCAACCTCGCCTGAGGTGATGGGTGGCGTCACAAGGGAGGCGTTCGCAGGCAGAGGCACAGACTTCGACATGCCACGGTATTGCAGGCCTGATGGGATCACAGGCTGCATGATGCTGACACTGGTAAGCAAGCTAACCGTTGCGCACAGCATGCGCAGCGCATGTTCAGCGAAGGCCTCTGGGACCCGATCCGCGCAAAATGAGATCGATAGCTCGATGCGTCCTGCTCCACGGACGATCGACCTGATAAACAGATCAGGAAGATCTTGGGCCCTCGACTCCATGACCGTAAACTTGCATGCGGCTGACCCAAGATGAAACGACTTGGGTTCATTCGGGCTGATGGCGGTATCTTCGTACTGGTGCTGAACCACCGTGCTGAAGCGGCTCCAGTAAGGCCACGGCGTGCATTTCTCCACCATGTGCAGAGTCCCGAGGTTCTCGAAGGGGATACTGGCAATTCTTTGTGAGTGGATGTATTGCAGAAGGCTCAGTGGCGTCAAAGGCTCGTCGGGGAACTGCACACGGACGGGGATGACATTAATGGTCGGTCCCATGGCCCCCACTACCGAGTGCCCGCCGCCCAGCCTCACATTTCGGCCGTCAATGAGCTCGCCAAACACGATGTCTGATGACGCGGAAAGGCTTGCGAGGACCATCGCCCATGCGCCTTTGAGCACTGTCTCGAAGGAGATACCGAGGCTCGAAAGCGAGCCAAGTGGCATCAGATGGCGGGTTGTCTTCGCATTCGTCGACACCTGGTAGGGCTGTGTGTGGCCCACGACCTGGGTGATCGTTGCGCCGTCGAGCAGTGATCTCCAGTACTCCTCTGCGCCTTGCGAGTTTGCAATCTGCGCAGATCGTACAAACTCACAGTAGGTTGGCCGCCGGGGAGGGTTCTGGGTATTGTCGTACAGCCGCTTCAGGTCTTTGACAAGCAGCGCGATGGAAAGATCGTCATACTGTGCCTTGGAGAGCCTCACAACCAAAGTGGATTGCTTGCCAGCGTCGTGGAACATGAACTTTGTCATCGGTGCGCAGAATGCAATGGGTGCCGATTGATCCTTCCGAATCGCCTTCTCCGTCATGTTCGCTAGCCGCCACGTTGCGCAAAACTGCTTCTTGAACTCAATGGTGGGAGATTTGAGGACGGCTTGATACACTCGGCGATTGTATGGGACAAAGGCCGTGCGGAGAATGGAATGGATCGTGACGATGGTGGTACAGGCGTCCTCCAGTCTCTTTGGGTCCACAGAACCTGTAAAGTTGAAGATCAGGTAGTTGATATTCGCGCGGCCGCGGAGCATGCCGGTCTCGATGTTCCTAATCTGGAAAGCAGTGGCCTCTGCCGCATCCTTGATAGCGCCTGCCTCAACTCCGATCTTTGGAGCGATAACCTTCTCGATGAAGGTTTCTTTGACCGAGCTTGTGGTCGTGGGAGAATAGCCAGGGGTAGCAATAGACGGAATGGGGGAAGCCTCGGCGGTCTGGCCGTACTCCGTCATCACGACGGACCTGCACAGTTCGGTGAGAGTTGTGCCTTGCAGGATGTCGGCAATGGGCACCGAGAGACCCTCGTGGCGGCAGGCGGCGGCCAGTTGCGTAGCTGTAATTTCGTCGCCACCAACGCCGAAAAACGTGTCCAGCGCCCCGATTGCGGCCTCCTCGACGCCCAGAACCTTGGCCCAGATGGCCCTCATCTGCTCCTCGCTTTGCGTCAGGGGAAGTGGCTTCAGATGCTGCAGCTTTGTTTCCCTTGACTTTGGGAATGTGGAGAGAGCTAGCAGTTGTTCTTTGGACATCCCATTCACCATTTTCGCCAGTCGCCGCCGATTGGCTTTGAGCGATGTCGTGGCAGGGAGATGCTTCACTGGGATAAAAATGCTTGGGACCATGGCCGCTGGCAGGACATGTTTCAGCCCTGCTTCAACGATCTGCTTCGCCATGGAGACCTGTTCCCTGGTTGCTGGGCTCAGCGACGCAAGGCCCTCTTCCCCATCATAGAGCTTATCACCGAGCTCAATAAAGGCAGCCAGAACGCGCTCTGTCGTTGTGCCCCGGAAAGCCATAGTCTCCACGACGACATCCAATCCCTGCCCAAGACATCGTCGAATATATTGTTCAACATCTGTAATGCTGACCGATTTGCTGTCCATCTTGGAGTCCACATGCTGACTGGAAGAGATGAACTCCATCAGTCCCCCTTCGGTGTACCTGACCCGGTGCCCTGTTCTGAGGTAGCGATTCTTTGCGGGGCTGGCGCCGGGCGCTGTGCCGGGAGGCGTCATTGGCGTCATCATGGATTCTCTGTTTGGGTAATAAGTTCCGAGTGTCGGGCCTTCCACCACCAGTTCTCCAACTGCTCCTATTGGCATGAGCTTCTTGTGGTCTTCCGGGTTGACAACGAGCAAGCTTCCCGAGAAGGGACGACCGAGGCTCTTGAGCTGGTGTGGGCCGAGGGCCTCGAGGAAGCTTATTCCCAATGGGCAAACGTCTTGCGGACCATAGGCAAGGATGACGTTGACCTTGCCGTGCCAAGAATTGAACGTGTCCTCGTCCAGACTCCGTGTCCGGAAACAGACCGCCTTAAGAGAAGGAACTAACGCTGCATCCACTTTACGAGACAGCAACGGGGTCATGTAAGTCCAGTTGACCTGCATCCGGGCGATGGCGGCAGCGTAGTCCCGAAGACGCTCGGTTGGCGAAGGGACGCAGACGCATCCGCCGTAGACGAGAGTGGTAAAGATCTCGGTGATGCAAATGTCAACGTTGAAGGATGAGAGCTGCATGACACGACTGGTGGATGCTATGCGAGCAGCAGGTCCCTGGCCTAGTAGAGCCGTGGAAAGCGCAGCGTGGCTGAAAGATACCCCACGGGCTTCACTGGATGATGTTGGTACAAAGATAATGCAGGCAGGATCCTCTGGGCTCGCCATGGACGTCAAGGAACCGCCGTCGCTTGGCAGTCGACTCAAAAACTCCCCTGTCAGTGTGACCACCGTGTCGAAAAGGTTGCCGAGTACCTGGGAAGCTGGTTCGGATGCAATTGCGACCTTCGAGTTGAGCCGCTCAAAGATGGGCTGGATCATGCCAAGCTCTGAAGCATCAACGGGCACAAATGCCGCACCAGACCTGTGAATGTTAGCACATTCTAGACACGCTCGGGCCAAGAAATTGAAGCTTACTTGAGAACTGCGAGCATGGCCACAGGCGCAAGCCGGCTCTTATCCATCACGACTGGGACCACCGCATGCGGCCCAACGCCCTGGTCTACAAGATGATGCGCGAGCTTGGTAGCCTCCTCCTCCAGTTGCTCATAAGTCAAGGTTCCATCCCATGAGCAAACTGCCTGGGCGTCGGGCTGTTTAACAGCCTGTTTTGTGATAAGCTCGTGAACGACACACATTGCCTGGACACCGGTGCTCTGCCTGGACTCGGCATCCCAGGCCAATATCTGTGCGTAGTCGCGGTCGGTGAACAGATCGACGAGACCAACTGAGGTGTTTGGCGTCGCCAAAATGGACCGAACAGCCTTCCCAAACGTGTTCGCCACGTTCAGGGCATGCTCTGTAGGCATCACCCGTTGGCCAATGTCCACTGTCAACTTCCCACTGCCGCTGGCGAAACGAGTATTGATGACGACATCGACGTCGAATGTTTGCTGAAGCGAGACGGTCTTGAGCTCGAAGTTCGTCCTTGTAGTGAACCTGCTGTTCAAGGCGCCTGGCTCTTCTGTAAAAGTCAGGCACGAATTGAAGAAGCGGTCGTCTCCCTTCATCCCCATGGCGTGACGCAGCTCGGACATGGTGAAGTATTGGTGGGGCAGACAAGCCGCCATTTGTTGCTCAACCATTTGCAGAGCCAGAGTCAGGGGGCTGAAGGGTGACAGCTCAAAATTGCACGCAATGGTGTTTGCGAAACAACCCACGGCTTGCCGCACACCGCTAATCGAGTCATCGCGTCCTGCTGTTTGGTAGCCAAAGCAAACGCTATTCGAGCCAGTGAAACATCTCAGAACGAGACCCCAGGCAAGACGAAGGACAGAAGCGACATTCGTTCTTTGAGATCGAGCAAAGGCCGTCAGGTCGTTTTGAGTGACCTCCAACTCAAGACAGCCGTTCCCGAATCGCTGCTCGTCGGGTGACACAGTGAGTCGAGGAAAGAAGCATGGCGAGATTCGAGAGAGCCTCTCGCGCCAAAACTCCAAACTCCGCTCCTGGCGAGCGAGCTTGAGGAATTGGAGATATTGTGGGTATGGGAAAGGCGCAATGTCATTGATGGCTCTTTCCGTAGCGTACGCCCGTCTCAGGTCGTTGATCAAGATATAGATACTCGCAGACTAGAAGCTGTCAGTAAATGGAGAAAGCGCAATTTAGGAGTAGTCATCTTACATCACAGAGAGCGGTGCTAATATCCAGCTTCACAAACGTCCTGCTCGGTGCTTTGCAGACGGTGAGTCTATGAAGCGGTTTGCCCTCCGACGCCCGCAGGTTGGGGAGATTGCTGAGCTCGTACACCGGGTCCTCCCCTGGTGCGGTATCAATGAAGAGCATCTCTGGCGAGGCCCGTCTGAGAACAACCTTGTCCCACAAGCCCGTTTGACTGACGCTCTCGGAAAACACTGTCCTCAGTGCCGGATGGCGCAATACGACTTGCTGCCACGCGGTGCAAATCCTCGCGGTATCGACCGGGTCGCCATTTGGGGATGCAAACTCGTATATGGCGTGGAGATAGCAGGCATCGGGCCGCTGGGCCTGGCTGATCAATATTCCCTGCTGTACGGCTGTAACCGGGTATATTGTTTCTAGGTCACGGACGGTGGCCAAGCCCAGAGGACCTAGCCGCTGTTTGTTGAACTTCGCGAGGCCCTCGTAAGAGACGTCGAGATGGGGGACATCGGATAATGTCAGCTCTTGCGGGTGATATCTTAGCCTCCCGATGGCCTCAAGCAGCAAGTGCTCGTAATTCTGGATCCATTGCGAGATCCGTCCCTGATCCTTCGAGAAACGGCTGTACAGGAACTTCACTTTCGCGCTTCCTTGGTCGACCATGGCGCTGACTTCGAAAAGCGCAATACGTCCAACTTTGGACCCGATGTCCGATGTCTTCGATGCGAGCGTCCTGCCGGGGATCGCGAGTTGTTCCATCACTCCATTGTCGCGCTCCAGATGTTGCAGGGATCCGGCATAACTAAATATGACCTCGAACGGCCAGTCCTGAGTAAAGACTTCCCTCCCGTTGCTGTAAAAGCGTGAGGCAAAATATTGCGCGCCGCGCGTTGGGATAAATCGCCGAGTATCTTTGAGGCGACGCAGAACGCTGATAAAGTCGTCAGTGGTATCAACCTTTTGGCTTATCGGGCAGAGTGATGTGAACCACGCCACTGTCTCAGAAATGTCGACATCGCGGCTGTAGGGGTCTCTCCCGTGCTCTTGGTTCCATACAACTGGGACAGGTCTGTCGGGGAAGGTCTGGGCGAAAGATAGCATGAGGGCGGCGAGGTAAATGTCAACAGAATCGGTTTTGAAGACCTGATTGCACGAGCTCTGCAGCAGTGAGGTAAGCTCTTGGCTAAGAGTGAAGCTCACCTCTACTGCATCGCCATAGTGGTTAGGGACATCATGAAGACCCCAGTACGAGTAATCGCCTGGCTGAACGGGGAACGGAACAAGATCTCTCGGTTCCACTCCCTGGACCGATGCCTTTTGGATGTCCACCCACTTGTAGAAGGGCATCGACCTCTGAGACAGCAAGCTTCCGTTCTCCAGTAACTCGTCAAGATCGTGGATGATAATCCGCCAGGACGTAAGGTCAACAGCGAGGTGGTGGGCGGCGAGATAGACCATGTGTTGGCCATCGTGCGTGGTGAGATGATCAACTGCGAAGGTTGGTCCTGTTTCAATGTTGATGGACATTTGTGTGTTCTCGATGATGGTGATCAGCTCGCGTTCGGACGATATCGTCGTGTGACAAAGACTGTACGAGCTAGACACTTCAGGCAATATCCTCTGCACCCATCCTTGAAGACCGCGGCTGAAACGAGACCTCAACATGGGATGATGGCCCACCACAGCCTCCATCGCGGCTTCGATGTCCTCAACGGTGAATTCCTTCTTGAACCTAAGTAGTAGACTTTGGTTGAAGCGGTAGCCGCCGTCGGTGGAGGCTCTGCGCTCAAGATCCCCTCCCATGGCAGTATGGAAGTAGAGGTGCTGCATGGGTGACAGGTCGAAGCAATCCGACGTCTCGTCGTCCCACTTGTGGGCCAGCCCGCCCCGCGACGCCGCAAGCTCAGCGAGCTCTGAAAGGGTTGGGGTCTCCAGAACCTCTGTACTGCTAAGGTAGATTGACTCGTGCTTGCATCGTGCTATTAGCTCCATCGCCGTCATCTCATCGCCTCCGAGCTGGCTGAAGGACAGGTTCACCCCGATTTGAGACTGAGGCAAGTCCAATACCTTGCTAACCAGCCTTTGGAGGGATTTTTCCATCCCTGTTGTAGCAGGCTGCAGGGGCTCTTGGTTCTCGAGGCTCAGAGCCTGTTGCAAGACATCGTTGTTGATATTCTGGGCCCATGTTCGCAGACGCCTCGAGTCAACATCGCCAGACTCGGTCAGCGGCATCCCATCCAAGACAAGCCAGACATCGGGTATGGAATCGGGTGGCAGGAGGGTTTGCGCCGCCTTCTTAAGCGCGATAACTTGCGTCCCGGCGAAGAGGACGTGTGATTGAGGGATCAGATTGATCGGGGTAGCAGCTGGTTTGTCCTCGGCGGACAGGGTTCCAGTCAGTGTAAAGAGCGCAACCAGCCTCCCCTCCAGTAGACCTGCCTTGGGCCGCACCGTTGCGATTCTCGCCACGGCGCTCTGTGCTCCCAAGGCCTGTTCAATATCTGTCCGTTGTCCGTTCGAAACCGCGCTGCCTTGGCTCGATGTGCGGGAGTGCGCGTTGGCGTTCCCCGGGGATAGCTGACCAGACGGGTGCATTCCCAGCGGGGCGATCATGACTTGCTCGACGGGCTCGACGGTATCGATCGGTCGGGATTGTCGGGCGCACGGGGTGGCGCGTTGCGGGAGCTCGGAGAGAGTCGCGCATCGTAGAATATCGTCTATCTTCACATCTAACCCCCTGTCCAGACACGTTTCCCTGACTTTTGCAGCGCTTTCCTCATCTCCTCCCAGCTCCCTGAAAGAGTCATGTGGGCGCACTCTGCGGTTATCCAGACCAAGCACTGCGGCAATGGCAGTCAGCAGCTGCGTTTCGGCGGAATCGCTCTTTAGCGGCCACGATTTGGCTGCGCCGAGCGGGATGCCCGCGGGAGTCGGCGCGGCAGCCATGCGGACAGCGGACCCGACAATAAGGTCGGTGATATATAAAGGAACGAAACAAATAGGGTATCAATATAAGACGGAAGAAACAAAGGGCGGCAGAGGATCGCTCAATCGCTGGGCCGCATCGCAGAACGGATCGTTCGGTCAACACAAGCTTCGAGTCGCATTCGTTTGGCACAGCATGGGGGCCGGCCTCGGGGGATCGGATTTGGAGGGTTCGCGCTCGAGGACTCGACGTTGGCAAAGGCGGGGAAGTCGCGATCGAGGGTGCGAGTGCGAGGTTTCGAAGTGGAGCACGCCGTGGCAAGAGCGAGCAAGAGGGGCCAAAGGAGTTGCGGTTAACAGTGGCAGCTTCACCAACATGTATCAGATGTGCTGGCCGCAGGGCTGCAGGCCAACCGCACGCAGGAAACGGTCTTGATCTGAGCGGCCGCGCCGCCCCGGACAATCTTGGCACTTTTGGCGATGGGGGGGCTCAAGGGGGGGCGGCATGGCGGGAGGGGTGGGACAGGGAGCCTTGTGTGGCTTCCAGGCATCGAATTGAAGCGCCCAATCACAGCCCAGGCGGGACTGGGCTGAGCCTCCGGTCTGCATGAGCCCTGGCCCTAGGCTGATCGCGATTCTCGCAAGCTGGCGGGCACTGGCTAGAATCTAGACAGCCGCGAGTCCGGCGAAGGGTGGCCGCAACGAGGTGCTCCCGCTGGAGCTCGGAGAGAAATTAGCCTTGCCGCTGGGCCGGCAGCAAAGGCAGCAAAATTAGGACTGGCGTACAGGAAAATTAATGCTAGCTGTTGCCGTGCAGCTGCCGCTAGAATAGCTAGGAACGTCCGGTCAGACTGTATTTTGCTCAACTTCCAGCGGTGCGCGAATTGAGTTTGACCAGCGGTGAGCGAACCTGCCAGGACCGTAGGACCGTCTGCCCCTCCCAGGAGCTTGCGCCAGGCCGTCATGCCAGTGAACCCAACCTTGGAAGACTCGCCGAGTCAACGGGAAACCTGAACTCCTGGATCGCTTTGCGCTCCATGCGCACAAGAACTTGGGGTCGTGGCGAAGCCATGTCCAAATTGGGCTTTAAAAAGCAGCGCCTAACTAAATACGGCGTAGCGTTCGCGGCTGGCGGCAGTTTCACTGGGTGGGCCGCCTGGGCGCCTGGCCCAATGACACCGCAGTTGACGTCTCCGAATTTGTGGCAGGTCCCACGTCCGGCATCATCGTTGGAGCCAGCAGTTGCCCCGCAGATCCAGCAGTCAAATGCTAAACGGCATTTTCACATGGCGCCACAAGAACTCGAACCGAGGACGACAACACGATCACGACGGGGGCCGATGTGCTTGCTCTTGTAAGATTGGATAAATCGCTCAGCGCTCTCCGCGCTTCTCCCACTGGACGGCTCGGTAGGGTGGTGCCTCGCTATTGCTTCCATTGAGATTTGGAAAATCCGGGCACGCAAATACAGGGAACGGGACACTGCAGGATCGGCAACCCAGCGAGGACAGCGCTCCGAAGCTTCACTACATGAGGGACAGTATGCACTGCTTCTGAGCTTCAGACGCCGTCCTGCCCGGAAAGCTGCGTCCGCCCCTCTGGTCTCTAGATCACGTCCATCTCCGACTGGTGTGGTGTGCGCGCACTCAACTTGGAGAGAGCCGAAGGGCTGAGGCGTTGCAACCCGAGATGCGCTTGCAACTGCACGGCACCTCAACCGTGTGGCGTAGCAGTAGGTCCCGAACCGCCGCCCAGCCTCTGGCGATGAGAGCATGCGGGAAGCTGACCTCGGCAGTTGGGCCGATGCTGTAATGCACAGTCACTTTCCGCCTTCGACATTCCACGGAGCGTCTCACATTACACAGTGTTGACCAGAATTGGCTCAATACAAGCGAGCTTCTTTTTTAGCTTTGCGCTGCACCAATGTTCCAACACTGCGGGACCCGACCTCGTACGGATCCATACGGCACGGGCTTCCATCTGTCACTTCGGCCATGCACTTGGGCCACGCCACGCGTCTTGACCCTGCTTGACATTGGCATTCACCTTCGCTGGGTCCTAGTTTCCCTCGTCCTCGAGTTTTCTTTCTCTGCAGTTTGAGTATCGTAGGGTTCGCGATGGGATCATTGAGAGTGCAACCCCAGCACTCGTAGCCGGATTGGAACCGGGATTTAGCCTCTTGCAGCGCCTCGATTTCGATACCTGCGTTGCTATTCACGTCCTCCCGATCAGAGCCGCGACGCTCGCTTGTTGAGGCCTATTACGGATGGGCTCGATTAACCGCGCATGATATTAGCGCGAAACATTGAGCGACCGCCGACCTGCCAGGCCAGGAGCGAAGTCGGTCAGCCCCTAGCACACAGGGTTGGGGCCAGACGCACCTCAGTCGCCGCCAAGCAGACGATAGAAATGTGGACGCCGTGTAGAGAATGCAGCCCCCGCACGGCGACGGCGTTCCCAGGGGCATCTCGGCCGTCGACTACTCGAGCGGATTGCAGACGAGGGTTCGGCTTGAAAATTGCACGATGGACATGCGGGGATTCAATGGTTGAGTCTGCAACCCAAGTCTGACGGATGATGGAGAGCAAGTGCTCCTGTCAGCACACCCCCAGTCATCCACCCGCGGGAAACCCCAAAACCCCAAACCAAGTTCTTGTGCGACCAACTTTCCCGCTGGGGCAAAAATTGAAGGTCGTGCCCGGAATCGAACCGGGGTTGCCGGAATGCAATATCAGAATCCGAAGTGATGACCGCTACACTACACAACCGATGGGTTTTAGATGTGTGCTGGGCAAGAAATCCCACTCATCGATGCCCTAGGAAAAAGGCCGCACGCAACTAGATGCCGCTGGAACCCACGACAGTGCTGTTCAACACACATAGCCATGGCTATTTCCACTCCAAACTCCCGCAATTCAGCATTTCTCCATGAAGCACAAGAGTTGCGCTTGCCAAAGATTCGGCACATCCCCGACCAAGCATCAAGAAAGGGGCATCAGAAAGGGGCACTTGACAGCTCAAACAACATCAGCAGCAGCAGCGCCATTAACAAATCCATCATGCTGCAAGCAAAACACTGAATTACTACCTATCCCACGAATCTACAGATAATCTTCCCTCTAAACCACAACCGTGCTCCCAAACGCCCTCGCCCCCCTTGCTAACCCTGCCATCCCATCCTTATCCACCCCAAACCTCACTCTCAATCCCCCAAGCTCACTCGGCAAATACAGCTTCGCCGCATCCGTCGCCGCCTGCTCCCGAAGATACCTCGTCTGCGCGCTCTTCAACACCTCTCCCACGCCCATCATACGCATCACGGGAATTCCCTCCCGCTTGTGCACCACACCACTCCACGTCCCTACCGCTAAAGCGATTGCTAGGACTAGCACGGGGAGGATCACCAGGAGGAGAGCCCTAGAGGGGGACAGTTTCTTTGTTGGGACGGCGGTGGTTAGTATTGTTGGGGGAGGGGAAGTAGTTCCGAGAGGGGGAGTTGATGATGTTTGGGCGAGGGCGCCGATGGCGAGGCGGATGAAGGCGGTTAGACCGGAGGTGGTCCAGGCGTTGGTTGTCCCGGAGAGGGGAGAGATGGAAGAGTCGGTGAATGCTATGGCGCGGCCGGTTGTGGTGGAGTTGGTGAACATGGGCTGGGTGCCGTCGACGCTGGGGGCGGCGAGGAGGGGGGAGATGGTGAACCAGAGGAGGAGCTCGTTGAGAGCCGTGTTGTTGGGGGTGGTGCTGAGGCGGAGGCTGGAAATGGAGGAGAGTGTTGGGAATGGAGTGGTGGGAGAGGTTGCGTCTCCGACGGTGAGGATGTCGTCGAGCGCGGTGATCTCGATATTGCACACGATGGCGGATGCGCCGGCGATGTCGGGGTGGAGGAGGGGCGTCCAGAGACCGCCTTCGATGGTGCCGTTGAGAGCGGCGAAGACGAGGGTCGTGCGGGTGCTTTGCGGGGAGGGGAAGGCGAAGTCGTCGGCCCAGAGCGTGAGTTGCGGGTAGCCGCGGAACCAGACCTCGGCGCTACTGTTTTTGTCGCCGGGATGGCTGGAGTTGCTGTTGGTGCGCGTCATGTTGGTCATGAAGGCGTTCCAGGACAGGCCGTCCTTTTGGAGCTGCTGGATCTTGTGCGGGGCGCAGGAGATGGTTGTTTCGAGGCGGATGGCGTTGGCGGAGAAGTCGCCGCGCTGGCTGAGGGTCTCGCGGTCGACGTACCAGTCGCGGTAGGCTGGGAGCGGCTCGGAGGACGGATCGGTCGACCACGCGTGGTACTCGGCGAGAACACCGGCGATGACCGAGGTGGGAGGGTCGGTCTGCGCGTATTGCTCGCTGATGCCCCCCGCCGCGGTGTAGTTGCTCTCGAGCACCATGGACTGCCAGGTTGGAGTGTACGCGAAGCCAACGAGAGGCGCGGATGCAAGAGGGATCAGGGTCGACGCTATGGCTGCCAGCAGCACGAGTCCTGCCGCCAACCGCCGTACCGACATGGCTGCCAAAGGCGCCGACAAGATTGACCCCCTGGTAGTCGACAAGAACGCCTCGAGCTCCCTGATGGAGAACGATTGCCGAGTCAGCACCGGCCAGATTGCCGCCTCACATAGTGCCAACGCCACATATGCCAAGCTCGCAACGCCGATGAAGTAGATGAGGGTGATGATCCCCTGGACCGTCGGGAGATTTTCGACCGTCCAGCTGTCTGCCGGGTCGCAACTCGTCGCCCAGGATGGGCAATCAAGAGCCTTTCTTCCGAGCGTGCTGGTGTACACAATGGCGACGATGACGAAGATGGCGCCAGCGCCAACTGCTGCAAGGAGAGAGAGATGCGTCGCCAGGAACGCCCACCACCCAAGACGTCGCGGGGACTGGGCGCCTAGGACGAAGTCGTGGTCCGAGGCAAGGCGTCTGACCTCGCGGGCGGTAGGGGAGGCCATGACACCGAGCCCGATGTCTCCGTACGGGAGGGTTGAGCGATCGGGGTCGAACTCCTCCTTGAAGATGGACTTGTGCGATCGGCTGCGGTTGAGGGACGGGAGACTCGATGACAAGAACATGGGGCCAATGTTTGCAGGGGATCCTCAACGAACTCTCACAACAAATCGCTGGTAAATTGCTATCATGCTCAAACACTCAGCGGTCGACGTGCACACATCGCAGGCTTTACGTCAACATCATGGGCGAGCGCGTTTATCATGGCCTTCAAATACGACCTGACTTGTCGACGCCCTATCTCGGGGTCTTTTTTCGTCGATTGACCGACTCCAGCTACGTGGCGGGGGCTCTCCAATGACAGGGCCAGCAGCTGCTGCAAGGCCAGTTGTTGCGGCCCACATGCACCGCCCGATTCTGTCAATGTCCATCGGCGACTGTTGGGCATGATGCACACCTGTTCCTCGCTCAGGTTGTTTCGAAACAGAACGCAAGATCTGCTGCCGTGTCGCATCCCGTTGCCAATGATGTCGGTGGTTGGGGCTACCAGGTCGGTGATGCCCAATAGGGCCCGCGCGGCATGTCTTCCAGGTCCCGCATTGCCGCCATTGGTGCCAGAGACGCAACCTGAATGGCGATTGTGGCCCCATGACTTGACACTCGTTATCTCAAGGCAAATCCAGGGCTAGGGACTCAATCACCACGGCGACGGTTCGAGCATGTGTTCAGAGAAAATTGAGGCGGCTACGAAGTACATCCGGCCCCTTTTATTCGCAAGTGGGTCTGTCCTGTCCTCCCAGCCCCTGAGCCAAGAAAACAAAAGAACAACCACAAACATCCCAACTCTACAAAAGCAAACCCAATTCGAACAAAGCTTCGCCGACAATGGAAAATTGAATTGAGAAAAGAAAGAAAAAAACCAGGAGCCATCACCCCACAATTTTGGCCACAATCCTCTCACTCAGTGCCACCAGCGAACTCGCATTCACAATCTCCAGCGTCGTCAGCTCTGCCCCCAGCGTCATGCGCACCCAATTCCTAATTTCCACCGCCGCCAGCGAGTCCAATCCATACGTCGCCAACGGCCTCGCCGACTCAATGGGCTCTGCCAGCCGCAGAGTCTTTGTGAAGTGCTTGTTCGTAATCTCAATTGCGGCCGCCACCACCGCAGCAGGGTCGGTAGTTCCTTTCGCCTTAGCGAGAAGGAGGAACGCCTGGATCTCCCGGGCGCCGTCACCGCTGCTGGAACCGCCGCTACCAGCAGTTGCTGCGCCGGCGCGGACGAATAGAGGGGCAAAGCGTGCGTCGCGTGCAAGGGCTGACTCGTCGGGCTGCGGCACGGGGATTCCCGTGATGAGCTGCGCGGTGCTGGCTGGGTTGAGCACGTGGGACGGGCCCTGCTGCTGGTAGATGGAGTATTCGAGGATTCGCCGTAAGAGACCCTCGTTGATGCCGGTCCAGATGCTGGTGTCGAGGTTCTGTTGGAGGCCGTCGTGATCGTGGATGTAGCCGATGTCTTCGATTACGCCGAGGTCGACGGAGTTTGCGGCGAGATTGAGGCCTTGGCGGTATCTGGGGGTGACGGCGGTTGTTAGCGTTGTTATGGGGGGTTTATGGAGAGGGGGGGACTTACACGGCAAAGGCATCGAGGACGGCGTTGCCGGCGGCGTAGTTGGCTTGTCCCTTTTGGCCGACTACGCCGGAGATGCTTGATAGCAGGGTGAAGAAGCCGAGCTGGAGGTTTTGCTCGAGCGCGGTGTTGTGGAGGTTCCATGTTCCTTGGAGCTTGCAGGCAAGCGCGCCGTGGTACTCGTCGATGGTCATGGAGCCAAAGGTACGATCCTAGCAAGACTGTTAGCTTTAATGGCGCACCAAGCAAAGAGGGGCGGGACAGTGTCATACCCTCAGGACCATGGCTCCCTGGACGATACCGCCGATAGGCACGGCGGTTTCCTTGAAGATTCGCCGAACGTCCTCGGTGTTGGCTACATCGCCTTGCAACAGGTCTATATGGGCCCCCAAAGCTCTGACATTCTTGACCACGCCTTGCGACTTGTCGTCGCCGTGGCCACTTCGGGACAGGACGGAAATGTACTTGGCGCCATTCTTGGCCAGATGCACGGCCAAACTACCGCAAAGGCCCTTCAGCCCGCCGATGATGAGGTAGCTGACGTCTTGCCGCAGGGAAGTCCGTAGGGCTCGTGCAGATGGTCGGACCGGGACTTCGATCTTTGCGTCTAGTCCGTTGGTCACGACGAGCTTTCCGATATGCTTGCCTCCTCGCAATACGCGGAATGCGGCTGGGACGTCGTCGAACGAGAACGTTGTGATCGGGGCGATGGGCTTGACGTGGCCTTTGCTGATCAGCTGGAAGAGGTGGGCGAGGATTCTGTGACAGCTGTTAGTGAAGTTGACCAAAGAACTTCGAAATAAGCACTTACTCGGCAATTAAGGTATCCGAAATCTCCCGATACGAAAAGTCCAGCGCCCGGAACGACGCATTTCGACCGAAGGGCTCCATAGACAGACTGTTGCGGTCCAAGATGTCCTTCTTGCCAATCTCCACCATGGTGCCACCGTCGGCAATGATGCGCCAGGACTCCTCGAGCAGATCACCCGTCAAGGAGTTCAGGATCACATCGACGCCAGCACCGTTGGTGATGGCGAGAATCTGGCGCGCAAACTCGGTGTTTCGAGACGAGAAGATGTGGTCGTCGGGAATGCCGAACGTGTTCTTGAGGAAATCCCGCTTCTCTTGGGTACCGACCGTCACGAATACCTGGTTTGGACAGGAACGTTAGCAAAAAAAAAAACACAAACACCTCGAAGCGGATGGTCAGCACGCACCTCTGCGCTGACATACTGCGCCAGCTGTATAGACGCAATCCCCACACCCCCCGAAGCCGAATGGATCAACACACTCCTCCTCCTCCCTCCTTTATCCAACCCCGCCAGGTTAAACAGCGAATACATCGACGTCAAATACACCGCCGGCAGCGTCGCCGCCTCCTCAAACGACATCCCCTCCGGCAGCGCATGCGTCCTCTCCGTCGTCACCACAATCCGATTTGCAAACGTCCCCTTCTCAAACACCACCACCCGCTGTCCCACGCTGAACCCAGTCACATCCCCCGCTACTCTCCTTACAACACCCGCGCCCTCGAGGCCAAGCAGGTGCTCATTTTCGGGTACAATCCCCATCGTCACCGCCACATCCTTGAAGTTCAATCCGGCGGCGTACAGCTCGACTTCAACCGTGTTAGCCGGCAGGGGGATATCCCCGCTCGACACCTCGCTGTACGCCAATGAGTCGATATTCCCCAGCTGCTCTGCGCGCAGGCGGATCGTGTGCTCGCTCTCATGGATTTTCACCGGCCTGGCAGCCCTACCCTGGCCAGCAGAGTCTTCGTTCCGGGCGGTGTTGACGCCCTCGTCGGGGAGGACGCGGCTGATGTGGATTACGCCACTGCGCTCGACGTACTCGGTTTCGTTCTGCGTGGTCTTGACGGGCTCCAGGAGGAGGCGCAGCGCGGTGTCGATGGCGGTGTGGGTGGTTGGGGTGGAGAGAGACTCGACGTCTAGTGTGAGGAGTTGCAGGGCGGGCTCTTCGGCGCGCAGGACGCGGAGGAGGCCCTGAGCGGCGGCGGCGGTGGGGTTGGTGACACTGAGCTGGGCGCCCTGGGTGACCCAGAGGATGTTGTTCTCGTTGCGGATGAGGGTTTGCAGGGCCTGCCATTGGGTGGCGTCGGTTGCCTCGAGGATGCTGTTGTCGAGTTCGTTTAGCAGCAGGATGTCGCTCTTTGGGGGGAGGTCTTCTAGGGTGTTGGGGTTGTGCCCTTGGAAGACCCAACCCCTTTCTTGCAGTGCTGCCTTTGCGGCTGCGGCGGCGGTGCCTTCCACGGCGAGGTTGACGATGTGGATTGTCTTGCTGGCGATGCCGTTGGTCAGGGCGAGAGGGGTCTTCTGGGCTAGGAAGTAGTTGTCTGAGTTGGCAACGAGCCGTTGGATGCTGCCGAAGCCAGACTCTGCGAGGGAACCCTTGATGTTGGCCTTGGTATCAGCAGCCTCTAGGGTCTCGGCCTTGACGAACAGGGCGTATCCCCGGCTGGACAACAGACCCAATACGTGGCGTGCAGCGGCCTTGATCGCATCTCCCTGCACCGCACCCGAGGTCTTGACAATTACCAAGTCGAAGTCCTGTTCCGTCGAGGCAAATTCCGCACGGGTGAGATCGGCAAGCGTGAAAGTCGAGCTATCACCTCTGGCCGCATGCTTGTCCTGCAAGCTGAGCAAAACCGTTGGGTTATTGGTGAAGAAGTGGTATCCGCTGTATGCAGCGCGTATGGCCTTGGAATCTTCTTCGAACCACAGAGTTGACTCATCGGCGTCGTCCAGGTTGATCTCGGCGACCTTGAGGGTCGGGAACTTGTGCGCTATCAGGTCGATTGTCTCCTGGGCTTTGTTCACATCATCGCTGCTGAGTTGGTGCTGGAGCTGCCCTTCGGCAAGCAAAGTAACATCAGGCTTCCACTCGAGACGGGCGTACGGATGCGTCGTGTACACATCCCCGCGGGTCTGCAGCTGGTGGTAGCGCAGCCCCTTGAGCTCGAACAGCAGCGCGCCGTCTGTGGGCGAGAAGACCTGGCACGATGACGAGTAGTTCTTCTTGCTCTCCTTGCGGCCGACGCCGAGATACTCGGACGTGGCTACCGAGATGCCCTGGGGAACGACTACACCCTCACGCTGGGGGTAGATGGTGATGCTGTCGACAACGGCCGGCACGAGCACCGCGTCGATGCTGCTGCGATCGCCGTGCCACAGCGAGGGCGCCACCGACTGAAACGCGCCGTCCATGTTGGCTGGGTGGATCGGGTAGTGCGACTGAGTCCACGTCGACGGAGGCGGCTCCAGCGACACCACCGAGCGACTGGCCAGCGCTCCCACGGTAGACTCCACCTCGAGATGCTTCTGGAAATCAGCTCCGAAGTTATAACCCGCGTCCTGCATGGCTTTGTACCACAGCCGTCCAGGTGTCGGGTACCGCAGCGGTTCCAGCGCCCCCTCAGGGGTAACCGCATCGGCGAAATCCGTCTCAATCCTCACAAACCCCGTGCTGTTCTCAGCCCACACCCCCTGATCGTTCAGCGACGACACCTTGTACTCGAACCACGACTTGCTCGACCGTGGAAGCGGCGTGAGCACAAAGTTGATCTTCTGCTCCGTCTTCTCGTCCAGCGCCAACGCCCGCGGGAACTTGAGGTCCCGCAGCTTAAACCGATACCGCTCTGGCACCTTGCCCTCCCACACGGTTGCCGACGTCGCCTGGAAGACAGCCTCCACCGCCATGGCCACGTATGCCGCGCCAGGGAAGATGATGTCGGTTCCCATCTTGTGGTCCTTGATCCAGGGGACGTCGGCCAGTCGCAGCGTTTTCTTCCAGGTCGGCGACTGCCACGGCGAGCTGAGAACCTTGGTGCCGAGCAGGTCATGGTGCACGAACTTGCGGAAGCGCCAGTCCTTGCTGGCCTCGCTCTCTTGCCAGTACTTCTTGGTGTGGTTCCACGCGTAATTGGGCAGGTCGATGATGACCGACGGCCGCTCTTCGGTGGTGGTTTCGTCCTTGTTGACCTGCTCGAGCTTGACGGGGCTGCCTGCGATGAAAAGCTTGCCGGCGGTATCGTACAGCGACAGCAAGGTGCTAGGCCCGCGCTTGGCGGTGGACATGTACTGGATGCTGGTGCCTTCTCCGGGGAGGGTCTGCTTGATCTGGCTGACCGGGCCGGCCAGCGCGTTGCTGGGGCCGATCTCGACGAGGAAGTCTGCGCCGGTCTTGCCCGAGAGCAGCGCCGTGGTGGCCTGCGCAAAACGGACGGGGGACACCATGTTGGCCTTCCAGTAAGACGCGTCCACGGGCGTGTCCAGCGGGGTGCCGGTGACCGACGAGAACATGACGACGCCGTTGCCGTTGGTTCCGTGTCCGTGGCTCTTCCAGCTGACGTTCTCGAGCAGCAGGGTTTCGTAGTGCTCACCAATCTCGGCCATGTGGCTCGAGTGGTACGCGAGACTGACCTGCAAGAGCCGAGCGAAGTGGCCGTCCTTCTGAAGCCTCTCTTTGGTCTTCTCCAGGGCAGACACTGTGCCAGACAACGTCACGCTGCTGGGGCTGTTGTAGCATGCAACCTCAACCGGGTCTTCTCCCTCGATATATTTCTGCGCTGTCTCAGCGCCAACACCGACCGCCAGCATTCCCACGGCCGCGCTGGAGGCCAGGTTTGTATTCTTGGCGGCAAGACCGCGCAGGTACGCAATCCTGATGGCATCCTCCTCGCTCAGCAGACCCGCTGCCGCAGCCGCGGCGATTTCTCCCGAGGAATGGCCCACCACGCTCTGGGCTTCGACCCCCCAGCTTTTGAGGACCGCTAGAGTCGCTAGCTGCAGGGCCGTGACCAGCGGCTGGGAGAACTCGGGCAGACGCAGGTGCTCGGGGCTGCGTGCTTCAGACAGCTCAGCGACAAGCGACCATTTCGGCGGCACGGCCAGCGAGTGCAGCGCCTTGTCCAGCCGCTCGAGCACACGTCTGGCGCTGGGGAAGTTGGCGATGAGGTCCTTGCCCATCTGCGGCCACTGGGCGCCCTGGCCGGTGAAGACGAAGGCGATGCGGGGCGCGTCCGAGTTCTTCTTGCCGAAAGTGAAGTTGTCCTTGGTGATGTCGGTGGTCTTGGTCACCACCGTGAAGCCCCGGCGGTAGTGGCGGGTGCGGCGCTCCGAGAGGGTGTAAGCCAGGTCGGTGAGCTTGATCTTCACGGCTGGGTTGATGAGGTGCCGGGATAGAGCGTCGATTTGTGTCTTGAGGGAGTCCTCGTCGTTTGCGGAGGCTACGACTACCCTGGGTCTTGTCGAGACCGTGGCGGCTTCTTCATCGTCGCCGAGGTCGAAGAAATCCTCGACGTCGTCCTGCTGGGCAAAGGATGAAATGTGTCGCAGCGTCGAGGGTGCAACCAAGTGTTTGACCTCGTCTACCACAACGTGGGCGTTGGAACCCCCGTAGCCGAACGAGTTGACGCTGGCGCGGCGGAAGTTGTACCCCTGAGGCCACTTGATGGTCGGCCTGGTGGCCTTGACGTTCAGCTTCGCAAAGTCGATCTTCGGGTTGGGGTCCACAAAGGTAGGATTCCCCGGGATGGTGCCCGTCTCGACGGCCAGGACGGCCTTGATGAGCCCCGAGATGCCGGCTGCTGGCTCCGAGTGGCCGATGTTGCTCTTGATGGACCCAATCACCAGCGCATTGCTTGACAACCGCGTCGGGCCGAAGACGGAGGCCGCGCCCGCAACCTCGATGGGGTCGCCTGCGAGGGTCCCCGTGCCGTGGCACTCAAGGTACCCCGTCTCGTTGAAATCTGTGATCCCAGCATTGGCATACGCCGCCCGGATAGCCATGGCCTGGGCGTCTGAACTTGGGCTGGCGATGCCGGGCGTCCAGCCGTCACTGTTTGTTGCCGAGCCGCGAATCACACCCCGGATCGGGTCCCCGTCGCGGAGGGCGTCGTCGAGCCGCTTGAGGTAGACGGCGTTGACGGCCTCGCCCTTGATGTAGCCGTCGGCTTTGGCATCGAACGTGTGGCACTTGCCAGTGGCCGATGACGCGCCGCGCATGGCTCCCATGTCCATGTTGTGGTCGGGGCTTAGGTAGATGTTGGCCCCTGCTATGATCATGCCGTCGGCCTGCCGTGCGTTGAGGTACTGGCAGGCCACATCCACTGAGACGAGACTGCCAGAGCACGCAGTATCGATCGTCATGCTGCATTTTCACGGTGCCGTTGGTCAGCTTCGAGGTAGAAGTAAGTAAGGTAAGGAGCGGATATGCGAAACGTACCTTGGCCCCTTGATGTTCAGAAAGTGACTAATCCTATTACTGAGGATGGCTCTGCCAATCCCGATGGTGATGGACTCGGCCCGATCTTCGGGGTCTCGAGCCTGCATGTCACCAAAATCTGTCATTTCGCGAGTCAGCATAAACTTACTCACAACATTAGCCGTAGCACGCAAGTCACTCACCAACAGCATAACTCCCAACCAAACACCCAACCTTCTCCCCTCCGATCTTTTCCAGCGGCGTCCCTATGTTGAAATATCAGCCACTATTCTTCATTTGGGATATTTCTTTGAAAGGGGAAAGGACAAAACAGGGGAAAAGTATCTCCAATTCAGTACTCACCCGCATTCTCCAAACACTCATAAACAACCTCCAACAACTGCCTCTGCTGCGGGTCCATCGCAATCGCATCCACCGTCGTAATCCCAAAGAAACCCGCATCTAGATCCGTCGGATCCACATCCTCGAGGAACATGCCGCCCGGCGACCGCATCGTATGCGGCTTCTTGGAGCCATCGTAGTGCCCTTCGAGACGGAACCGCGAGTCAGGGGGCGTGTTCTTTGCGATGCCGCCGGCGGAGATGAAATCCCACAGGGCTTTTGGGGTGGTGCTGTGGCCGGGGAGACGGCAGGCGAGGCCGACGACGGCGATGGGGGTTTGAAAGGGGCGAGGGGGGGTGGTGGAGGGCGTGGTGGAGCCGCTGGTGTGGGGGAGGGTAACAGGGGTTGGGCTGGGGGGGAGGTTGAGGGGGTTGTGGCTGGGGAGGTCGTCGATGGGATTGTCGAGGGGGGTGGGGTTGACGGTGTAGGCGGCGCGCCCGGAGGTGGCTGAGGAGTCGTTGGCTACCATGTTGGCATTTGGCCTCTAGTTGAACGCTATGTCTGAGTCCTGCTAGAATGAGGCAAGTTCAAGCTTGACAATAGCGGAGAGTGGATTTGTAATGAGCGCAGAGATGATTGATGTTTGATTTTAGTTGGATTCGTCGAGGAAACCATATCATGTTGTATTCTCGAGCGAATCTGCCTCTCTTGGAGTTGTATCCTGAGAAATGATGATTACAAGATATCGCGCACTCCGGGTCTTCTTTCCCCCAGCCCACTTGACACGACTATGGCTCCAACTCCCCACGCATCACGCATAATCACCACTGGTATCTCGGTGTTTCTCTCAGTCCGAGGCTTGATTCGTCCATTTTTCGCCTATCTTAGGCTGATGTCCCGTTTCTAGATACGAATATGCGATGACACTGCGGCAGGCAAACCACGAAATCGACAAATGGCGACGAATGGCAAAAAAGCTGCGGTCAATTGCGTGTCTTGGTGTACTTGGTATGTTTACGACGGGTAAGACGTCTCACTCCATGACGGCTGAAACCGCATCGATCACGCAAGATGCAACAGCGATCTCGACGTGCAGAAGCACATCGACGAATCTCCCCACATTCCTTATCTGCCACTAATCCTGCATCTACTTCGCCTCATGGTTACTGAGATTGCTATTTCATCGGGCTTACGGCTTGACACTGCATGTCTGCCGTCATCATCCGTATCCGAAGCTGGAAATCAATCCTCTTAGAAGGCAAACACGACTATTTGAGACTTGAAATACACTGTGAGGGTCAATTTGCTCTTTCTCAAAGGAATTGCGTCTTTATCTCCAGCCAGTAGAGGTGGAAGGATTCGCAACGTTTTGCGAACAGGAGGGGAGGGTAAAAGCCTTGCTTGAAGGGAGAAAATGAGTGATTGCACACCAATAGGGATCCCAATTGAGTTTTGCGCCAATTTGGGTGTGCATTGATTACTTCCCTCGCCGTGTCTACTCTAGGAACCGCTATGGTAATCTGAAATTAGCTCTTGTTTAGTAATGAAGATAAAAGTTGCGAACTATTGAGTTTTGGAGAGATGCCCCTGAATCAAGCCAACATCACCAGCCACTACTGAAATCCAATTTGTCCCTGAACCATCGCGCTTATTGGTATTCTCCCCCCATATCTTTTCTCACTGCAAACATGGGACACTACGAGCATGTAGAGTTCAAAACGGTGGATGGGCTTACCCTCCGCGGGAATCTGTATCCGGCCAGAGAGCGCGGGCCGGCCATCATCCTCAACCCGGGTGTAAGTCAACATTTACGCTCTGATCAGATACATGAATAACTGACAAAAGATAGTTTGCCTGCGTCAAAGAGATGTTCGTGCCAGACGTCGCAGAAGCTCTCCAGGCCGCAAACATCACGGCACTGACATACGACCCGCGGACACTGGGTGTCAGTGACGGGCTACCACGGCAAGACATCGACCCAATCAAAGCAGCCGAGGACTACCACGACGCACTCACCTTCCTCAAGGGACATGCGCTGGTGGACCCTGGCCGCATCGGCTACTGGGGCTTCTCGTTTGCGGGCATGGTGGCCCTGACCGCGGCAGCCCTCGACAAGCGTGCCAAGGTGGTCATCGCCGTGTGCCCGCTGACCGTTTTCGAGTTCCCGCAGGACAAGTGGCCGCGGGTGCTCGCCAAGGCGCTGCAGGACCGCGAGTCGCAGCTCAGGGGCAACCCGCCGTTCTACCTGCCGGTGCTGACGGAGAGGGGCGAGAACCCTGCGGGCTTCGGTGTCGGCACGGCCAAGGAGGACTTCAACCTCATCCTGGGCGCCAAGACGCTGGCGCCCACATACGAAAATCGCACCACGATCCAGACGTACTACCGCATTGCCTCGTGGCAGCCACACGAGCTGGCGCCCTTTGTCAGCCCTACGCCCGCGCTGCTGATCACGCCCGAGAACGACCAGATCTCGCTTGCTGACAACCAGCGCAGCCTATTTGACCGCCTTGGCAGCGGCCCGAAGCGCCTGCATGTCGTGCCGAACAAGGGCCACATGGATGTGCTGAGTGGCGATGACTTCCCCAAGGTCACCACCGTCATGGTCGACTTTATCCGCGAGCATCTTGGCTAGGATGGCATCGCCGTGTAAATATCGCTAGCCAGATAGAAATTAGCTACGATTGCCTTATGCACCCCACCAGCTAGGATCAATCACCTCTTCGCGAAATGGCATCCAGCGTGGTGGTGTTTCCCCACACCCCCTTTACCCCTATTGTGGGTCCGTGCGACGTATACGCAGTACAGTAAACATGATCGTGGCTTGCTGACCGTGCATGCATGCAGCCGCACCGTAAGCAGTGTAAGCAGGGTCTGACCAATCAGCGTCCCCATGACATGCAACCATGATGCTGATTTCTGGAGCCAGGTCCAAGGTGGTACGTACCCTCGTTATTCTTTTGGAATGATGGCCAAAGGTGTGATTTGTGGCAGGGGTACAATATAGCAATGAAACAGTTTGATGATAGCTTCTCATGTTCGACGTCGAATTCCTGAGCCTTGTCAGATTTTTGGTGAAAGCCAAGTAGCAGCGATGCGAATTCTCTGTTTGCATGGCATGGGAGCAAACTCCCGCATCTTTCGCGAGCAACTGTGTAAGACAACTTCAGTCAGCAAATTTCTCTCCGAAACTCTCCTAAACTGAATGATTTGAAGACTAACAGCCTACACACAAACAGCCCCTGTCCAATCACTCCTCCCCTCCAGCTACACCTTCACCTTCCTCGACGGGCTCGAAATCTGCACTCCCCCCGCCGAAATCTCCAACTTCTATGCCGGTCCCTACCTCTGCTGGTACAAATCACCGTGCGCCCACAAAGTAGCCCAAGCCCACAAACGAATCCTGTCCTTCATCCGCAGCGAAGGCCCCTTCGATGTGATTCTCGGCTTCAGTCAGGGCGCATCCATCGCAGCATCGCTGCTCATTCATCACCAGATAGACCACCTGAATGGCGCAACACCATTGTTTCGCGCAGCCATATTCATATGTTCACCGCTGCCCTTTTCTCGGTGTCTTTCTCAGGGGTACAATATCCGTCGGTATTTTGGCCTGCAGGGCAATGCCAAAGCGGTTGAGGGGCGGCCTGTCAAAATCCCGGGGTACCTGATCCCCGAGGATGATGAGTATTTTGAGTACTTTTTGAAGCCGGAGATTGACTCTCCTCCGGAATCGGACTCTTCAGCAGGAGAGGAGGAGGAGAAAGCAGAAGATGAGGGTAATAAACGTGGGTTTTGCGGGAGGTTGCATAAGTCTTGCCAGAGGTTGAAGTCAGGGGAGACGCTGTACTACCAGATGTTACATGCCAGCGTGGATGATGTGCGGATTGCTATTCCGACAGCGCATATATATGGCCGCACAGACCCGTGGCGGTTGCATAGTCGTGATCTTGTTGGACTTTGTGATGAGGCGAAAGTGTGGACATATCAGCACGATGCAGGACATGAGATCCCGCGGGATGAGAGTGAGGAAATTTGTGATGTTATCGAGTCAGTGCTGAGCGCGCGTATTTAAGTAGGCTGTTAGAGTTATGACAGAATATGAGCTTCGCACATTAAGAGTTCGGTACATAAGTGTTAGAATCTTTTCCCTGAAGCACATTACTCCAAGTATTTACAAGCCCATACAACTACCTATCCTTTCTGACCACTTGCGGAAACAAAGCGTTACAGCACAAAATAACACCTAATATCAGTTAACAATGTAAATATTCCCCGTGTATGACTCCCCTTCAAATCGGCAAAATCGTCGAAAGGTTTGGACGAGGTCGGGTGCAATGTTGAAAAGCATGGAACCCTTTTGTCAACCTAGTCACACACACACACACACACACACAGTCGATCAATTTACTGCTACACACACATGGTCGATTTAGGGATTCACCAACTGTGGAACGTTTCACTGAGGGTACGGAGCTCATGGGAGCAGCGGAAGTGCAGTTGCAAAGTGACTTGATTAGGTAGAAAGGGTGTGTGAGGAGAGCACATGACGAAAGGCTCCTGCGCTCCAGCCTAGCCTGGAGCGGTAAGGCGCCTGCGCGCCTGAGCGCCAAGAACTGCCGCTGCAGTTCGACACCAACCTACTAGTAGTTACTAAGAAACTTTGCAACAGCCGCTGAAAATATGTATTTCACTCGTACCTAGGTACCTACGTATTTCACCACCCACCCAGCAGGGATGTATCTTCCTTCACCCATACAGCCAAGCACCTTTCCGCTTCCAACAACCACATGTTCCCTACTTAACAAGGGCACGCACACCCTTGCTTCCCCACTTTGGATGCGGCGACACCATGTCGACAGCAAAGTCCACATCAGACCGGTCCGTCTCAAACAGTAAAAACTCATGGCGTCTGAAGATGGTGGCGAGACCAATGTACAGCTCAGCGTAGGCCTAGAAATTCATGTCAGTACAAAACATGGCAGCCACCTGTTTATGAGAGGGACAAACCATATTCAAACCAGCACACATGCGTGTCCCCTTTCCAAAGGCCGTCATGTACGTGCTCAGGGGCTTAACCCCATCCGGTCCCGTCGGGTTATTCAACCAGCGCTCCGGCTTGAACTTCTCCGGCTCGGGGAAAATATCCGGGTTCGTGTGCATGTGGAACTGGTCCATGCCCACAGGCACGCCCGGTGGGATGCTATATTCGCCGTACTGCCACGATGCAAAGCGGTTGATGCGCGGGAGGCGCTGAACGACACCGAAGGAGGTACGCAGGGCCTCTGAGACAACGCCGCTGAGGTAGGGCAGTTTCTCAAGCTCGATCCAGGGGATGATGTTGTCTGCGTCGGGAATGGCCGCCACGAGTTCTGCCTTGAGCTTTTGGTGGACGTCCGGGTTGTTGATGATGTGGAAGGATCCGACGGTAAAAGCCCACTTTGTGGTGTGGTCGCCGGCGCCGACGAGGCTCATGGCTTCGTTTTGCAGCCGGTTAAGAGTGAGTTCCTTGGGTGGCAGGGATGACTGGAGCAGCTCGTGGAAGACAGTGGGATGGGATGCCGCCTTTGCTTCGTTGTTGCGGCCGGCTAGGATATCGGCGATTTGCCGCTCCATTTCCTCGCGGAATTCGATGACGGAGCGAAAAGGGGGCGCGGTGATCTTGACGAACCAGTTTGGAAGGGTGTTCATGACCGTCAGGAGCCAGCCAAAGTGGGTCATGTAGTGGGTGGTGTAGACCATGTCGGAGAGCGAGTTGCTGAATTCGGACTTGAGCCCGGGCGAGTTGACAAAGTTCTTGGGACGGGCGAAGACGAGCTCGGTGATGACGTCCGAGGTCATGCATCCCCACATCTCCATGAGGTCGATGACCCGCGCCGTGCCGGACCACTCGGCGGAAAGGCGCTGCGAGATGCGGTCGACGACGTTCTGGATCAGCCGGTTCTGGTCGCGCACCTTGTTTTTGGAGAAAAAGGGCGCAATGGCGGCGCGCCGAATGCGGTGCGACTCGGAGTCGGCTGTGCTGAAGGTGGCGTGGGGCATGTTGAAACGGTACTGGAAAAACACGGGCTTGTCGTACGCTTTGCCGTTCGCATAGATGACATCGTAGTACTCGGGGTCGTCAATGTGCAGCTCGTTGGGGTTGATGCGGACGATGGGGCCTGCCGTGTTGAGAATTAGCTTCCATCTGACTCCAAATTTAGGCCCACCCTTTCAAGACGGAGACTCACCGTATTTCTCGTGCATCCGCTTGATTTCGAACGTGAACTGGCCGCCACGGCCCTTGACCAGCTCAAAGTAAACCTCGTACCACTGCGTCAAGGCGGCCAGCTTTGGGCCCGGGAACTTGGCCAGCGGGTGGAGGTAGAGGCGGTAGATGGCGAGGAATACACCATATCCGATCCATAGCGTTGCCCCACCCACCGCGAGCGTGGTCCATAGGTGCTCCTTGTTGGGCGAGATGCCGCCCAAGACGTCACCAAGAAGGCCCATTTTGCTGTGAAATTGACTCTGGTGTTGATGCTTGTTGCAACCTCACATTTCGTGGAACCAACGTCACACACGAAGACAGCCTTGTCTCATTAGGGATATACTAGAATAATTCAGACATTGATTGCCGTTGCTGTTCATGATGTGATCAACATCATCCAATGTCGTAACTCTGAATCCCCGTTGAAAATTCCGTGTAAGTGATTGCAGTGGCTCCGATAAGGCGGAACACCACCCCCGACCCCGCAGTGCGCAGAGAGCCGTAACGGCTGCGTGGTCAGCATTACACCTCCGCGGCCCAGTGCCGAACCCCGCATTATATGACCCGACCCCGTTTTGCTGATGCGACAAAAAACCACAACGAAACACCCGTCTGATGATGACACGGTAATTTAGATGCCCAACAACCTAAGCATTGCAGAAAACAGGACATCTCCCCTAGTTGATTACAAATGCGACAAATGGCGTGCTGTTCAACCCCACGATATACTCCACGCCGCGGATCCTTCAGCGGGCTTCACAGTATCTCTCGATGACAAAGAATGCCATTGCTTTCCATCGAGCTTCAAATCACAAACTGCATTGTTTTCTTTCTTCCCGAGCCCGCTAAAAAGTCGCCCTATTTCAACACAATCGATCACGTCAGTGGACATCCATCTTCCTTCTATTGATAACATTCCTCCGCTGCAGTCTCTTCTTCTTGATTCGTCCTCGCAACGCCACCACCAACCTTTCCCTGCGATACCAAGTACCGTAACCACCATGGCCACCACCGTCGTCCTCATCACCGGCATCTCGCGAGGCATCGGCCGTGCCCTCGCCGAGACCTACCTCGCCCGGCCCAACCACATCGTCATCGGCTCCCTCCGCGATCTCTCCGCCCCCATCGCCACCGCCCTCCAGTCCTCTCCCAAGGGCTCCAACTCCCGCCTAATCCTCGTCAAGATTGAAGTCACCTCCCCTACCGACTACACCGCCGCCATCTCCCACCTCACCACTAACGAAGGCATCGACCACCTCGACATCGTCATCGCCAGCGCAGGCATCACCGGCGCTCTCACCCCTGTGTCAACCATCCCCATCCCCGATCTCAAGCACGTGCTAGACGTCAACACCGTGGGCCCCATCCTCCTCTTCCAAGCGACCCTCCCTCTGCTCCTCAAGTCCCCCAACCCGAAGTGGATCTCCCTGAGCACCATCTCCTCCTCCATTGGCAGCCTCGAGGATACCGCGGGCTTTCCCACCGTCACGTACGGCCTGTCCAAGGCGGCATTCAACTTTGTCACGCGCGCAATTCACTTGCAGCACAAGGAGATCATTGCCGTGGCGGTGCATCCGGGGTGGGTGAAGACCGATATGGGGAATGCGAGTGCCAAGTTCTTTGGCCTGGAGGAGGCGTTCCACGAGATTGGGGATAGTGTGAAGGCGACGGTGGGCATTGTGAGTGTCTCTCCTCAAGTTTTTCTCTCCCTCTCAAAAGACCTGTGATTTACGAGCGGAAGCTGACGCGCATGCTTGGCAGATTGACAACGCGACCAAAGAGGAGTCGTCGGGCAAGTTCCTGGCGTTTGACGGAACAACTGTTCCTTGGTAGTGTGGACCAAACCCCGAGGAGTGCTGGCAGGGACTTGGATGTGAGGGGGCAGGCCGGGAAGAAAACGAGGAAAGCCTGGGGCGAAGGGGGGGGGGTTATACTTCCGATCTTCGGCGAAAGCCTGACGAGTTGGTAGTCAGGGAAGGAATGGCTGTAATGGCCACAACTTCCTCGAGTCCTGGTGGTTTTGCGCCCGTGTGAGCAGTGGCTTTGACCCCCGAGTCGTAATTGGTCCGAATATCGAAGTCGCCGCCCTTTCCTGTTCTGCGGCCTCCCGCATGACGGGCTTGGGAATTTGAGCGGCCAGGGCAGAAGCACTTCAAGTTAGACCTCAGGGACTGGGACTTCCCAGGGACATCGCCGAAGCAGCTAGAAAATTGTGAACATGATTGCAAGAAATAGATAAGCATGATTGATTGTGTTTTCTGTCTCAAACAAAGGAAGTCCTGGAATTAAAACGTCTCTGCTCAAAACATAGTGCGAACAAGAAGGGTACGGTGAAGCGGTGCAATACAAACACAGATTTCCAAGAAAGAATGATGAACCATCAACCCGCACGACAAAGTCTCCCACTCCCATCCTCCTCCCACGCCTCGCTCCCCACCGCCGTGACTGCATACAGCAAACCATGCGGATCATACTTCTTCTTGATCTGCGTCAGACGAGGATAGTTCGCTCCGTAAAACTGCGTCTGCCAGTTGCTCTGGCGGAAGTTCGCCTCGTTCAGATACGTCCCGCTACCGGGCGTAGCTGCCTCCAGCGCGGGCGTAATGACATTCGTCAGCTCGTCCAGACGCGTCAGCATATTGGCACGAGGGACGGTATAGTCCCATGCTCCGACGACGATGCAATGTGAGACCGAGTCGCGCCAGGCGGGGTTGACGGCGTTGGAGGGGCGGGAGGGCTGCTGCTGCGGCGAGGCGCGGGTGTTGATGGCGTTGCAGCCGAGGTAGAAATTGCCGCTGTGGGTGACGGTGCGCAGCGCACGGGTGACGGCCGCGTTTTTGGTGGTGTTTGCGACGGCGGCTCGCGGCAGCAGGCGACTGCCCGTCAGTTGTGACACGGGGAAGGGGCCGTACGGCAGCGGGCCGAAGTCGTGCTCGAAATGGTCTAGGAAGGTCGCCGACGAGCGCGGGGCGTAGCTGTAGGCGATACCGCGGGTGGTGAGGTCTGCGAGGAAGGGCGCGAGAAGGCCAGTCACGCCCGTCGCATTGCTGCCGGGGGCAGTGATGCTGTACAAGATGAAGGATCCATTGAGGAGCATGTACGTGACTGTGTTGCCGCTGTCGATGATGGGCGGCAGGTGCGCATGCCACGCCCCAACCGCGTCCCAGAATGCGTCGTTGCCCACAACCGAGTCGTTAAACGAAAGACCCGCTCCACCGACGATGCCGTCAGCGTGAAGGCGCGTCGTCAGGCTGAGAACGATGCCAAAAGTACCGCCGCCACCGCCGCTGAGCGCCCAGTAGAGGTCGGAATTCTTGGTTGGCGTGGCGATGACGCGCTCTCCTTTGGGTGTCACCACCTCCCATTCGAGCACATTGTCAGCGGCCAGGCCGTAGAGACTACTGAGGAGGGAATGGCCGCCGCCTTGGGTGTAACCGCCTGCAATGCCCACCGTAGGGCAGGTGCCGCCCACGACGCGATAGCCCTGTCTCCAGGCAGCAACATACGCCTCGCCGGCTAAAACACCGGCCCCGAGCTTGATAGCGGGTCCGGTGTAGAAGGAGCTCTGATAGGTAGGCACGATGCTGATGGTTTTCAGGTTGTGTGTCCAAAACGAGAGGCCGCCCTTACCAGTGGACTTGCCAAGGTAGTCGTGGCCTGTGTTCTTGATGACTAGGCGGACGTTCTTTTCTTTCGCAAACTTCAGCCCGGCGACCACATCACTCGCACCCGTGACGTTGATTGCATAGCTGACATAGTTTCCGAGCACGCACGGCTGGGTGGACGGCGTGAAGGGGTCGCAAGACTGGTTCTGAAAATACGGCGTGTTGAACTCGACAGGCTCAAAAATGCTGTTTCGTATTAGTCATGATGTTTTTGTTGGAAAATAAAAACAGGCGGGTAGACTTGCTGTGTCTCAGGGCGATCCCAATTGGTCTGGAGGTTGGCACACGCAGCAGCGTCGTAGACGTGGAAAGGGTCGACGTGACACACGCTGGCGGCGGGCTTGGCAGCAATGAGACGGCCGCCGATGGTTCGGTTCAACCTTTCCCATTCGGGTGCAGCAGGCCAACGTGGATCGCCGGGTATACTCTTACACGAGGACCCGCCGGGACCACCGTCCCTCGAGTCTAGATCCGGCCCGGGTAAAACAGCGGCCGCAGCTGCGGACGAGAGGAAAAGTGACAGCAACACCACGCTGGGTATCACGAATGGAGCCATCTTCGAAGTAGTAGTAGATGTAGATTGCATGTAACCGTACCATATCACCACCATCACCGATAATGCAGGCCAGCCCCCTTTAAAGGCTTTCCAACCCGGCAGCAAGACTGCTCAGTACCTAGCTGATACCGTCCTAGCCGTGCAAGGTCGTAAGTGGCTTTCAATAGACAAGTAAGACGGCTTGTCCTTTTCCACCCAGTCTCAACGCCACTTGACCGGTAGAACGACTTCCTCAAATTAGCAAGGGTTGGATGGGGTGGGGAATGATGCGGTGTGGATTTGGTTGGGTACACTGAGTGAGGCGTGCTCGCGCTACCAGACAAGTCTCATGCGGCTTCCTATTCGGGCTCTCTGTATGTAGTGGTAAAACTCATGGATCTCGATTCCTTCGTGCACGGCAGCAAGCTGAAAATTGGTCGAGGTTGCAGGGGTTCTGTAAGCAGCTGGCGGTGCGTATTTCGACGTCAATGGGAGACATGGCGTCATTAGTCTAGACCCTCGGCTCTGTCTCCATAGGAGGGTATTCGGCGGAAGACGGCAGGCGAGGTAGGGGTTATTGGTTAGGCAGTTTCAGCGGATGCAGAGGTAATAAGGTCAGCATGGTGGCCGCATCTGGGCGGAACCGATGGGATGGGCGTTCGGGCCGGACATGGGTCCAACTCCAAGTGGTCGCACTCTGTCAGCGTTGCATATCCCACGCGTCGCCCCGTCCCTTTCATAATAAGGGGTGGGGGTCACGGTCCGCGTGCGCCCTTGAGTGGAATCAATGTACCCCGGAATTGCGGAGTTGGAGGCTTCCGCGACCACCCCCTACCTTGGCACCCGTCTTGAGCGCCATGGCCACAGTCCAGTTAGGGCTGAGGGAGTCAACTGTCAAACGACGCTAGAAACAACGCTGCGCGGTGGGGAGAATGAGAAGTCGTCTAAGCGTGTCGTTTCTGTACTTGCAGGTATGTTACAATACAAGGTTGCTAGAAAACAACACCCCACTTCTGATGCCGGACATTGTAACCAAAAGCGCCGTTTACAAGAGCAAATTCGCTGAAAATCGCCAAAAACCCAAGACGACAAATGTTTCCCCCCAGCCAAAGTTTTAACGCCGTGAAAAAAACACCAGTGATAGGCCTACCGAGTTGTGTTGAGGTGTGGTCAAGGGGAACTTGTGCTCTCCCTGCTGCTGAGTGACTGAATCATGGGATCTGCCCCATGGAGCAGGAAGAGGCGCACGCCTGACTCGCAGCTGTTATTGACTGCCATAGACAAAGCGGTGCGGCCCTCGTTGTCGGCAGCGTTGATATCCACGCCGTTCCGAAGCAGAATCATAATGACATCCTCCTGCTGGTACTCTATGGCAAGATGCATTGCTGTCATGCCGCTGCTGTTCCGCTCGTTGATATTGGCGTTGTGGTTGAGTAGCATCTGCACAATCTCGCAGTTTCCCTTCTTCGCTGCCGTATGTAGAAGAGGCTCCCACGGCTCGTCCTTGCGGCCCCAAGTCGGCCTGGCGTTCTTGGGGCCCGACTTCCACTCCACTGCCACCTCGCTACGGACCTGGGCACGCAGCTGCTCAGACAGCTGGATAGCCTGAGTGGGAGCGGCAGAGGTTGAGGAGGCCGTTGAAACCCCGTTGGTCAATCGTGCCGCATCGCTCGCCGCGCCGGCACACGCGACACGGAGAAGGGCGTTCGCATCAAACGAAGTAATCTCGCCCCGGTTAATTTGATCTTGCCCATCCCCTGCTGTTGTCTTATTGGAGTCCATAGCGTAGCTCGGCTGCGCGTTCCCGGGCGATGCCGACGATGTCGTGCTGCTCGGTGGCGAGAGGGGGATGGCGGGAACGGATGGGGCCGAAGTGGCCGGAGGGGCCGCGAGCTCGGCCGTCGACGCTTGGTCGAGAAAGAAGACATCGCCGAATAGCTGGCTGTCCCATGTGGGGACATTTTGTTCGAGGCCCGACCCGCGATTTGTTAACGAGATTGCGGTTGTCGTGTCGGGGTCAGAGCTTGGGCGCACACCCAAGGCAGCCGTCAGGTCAAAATGCGGTGTGTAGTTCAGCAAGTCGTGCCAATGACCATCCATCTGCTGATTTGCGACGCGTGCCTCCATTGCTTTCTTCTCTGTGACATCAACCTGGCTGCTTAGCTTTAGAATCTTAGGCTGAGAGAGGTTTTACGTACGTCGAAACCGTCGTTGCGCGATACGGTTTTGGAGTTTTCGCCTGTCGCTCCCAGGCGGGGGAATTTGTGACTGCCGATGAGCGGTTTCAGCCATGGTGTCGGCGGACGGCGAAGGTCAAGCTTGCTAGGCGCTGTTGTCGGCTAGTCGTTCACGGGGTGCGTGTGTGGGTGGAGGATAGAGGAGAGAAGCGTGGACAAGTTCCATCATCGCCTTTTCCACAGAATGCCGTCTGTGTGCACCGGCAAGCTTGCGGGGATGGCGCCCGCGCGGGGGTCTTTCTTTTCACCTGTTAATATACACCGATTTCTCATCTGCAGGGTTCACCGACCTCATGCCGCTGCTGGGCCCATTCGTTGGAGGGGAAGCCGTGCGCCTCGATCGTCTCATGCGCCGTCCGGATCGCGTTATTGTTCGGGGCCGCTCGTCGCTGGCTCTGCGTGCGATTGCGCCATCCCCGATAAGCCGGCCCATTGGGCCCTCCAGTTGGCTAATTCGCGGAGCTGGAAGGAACGACGGAAAGGTTGCCCTCAATTGATGCCACTCAGCAGCAAACCGTCGGATGATCCAGACAGTGCTATCTTTCGGCCTACTCGGCTTACAAGATGAGGGAACATACGACACGGGGAACTTCTGTTTTCCGATGCTACAGCCAGTTGGCTACTGATCTACCGGGCTTCCAAGGCTACAGCCAATCGCCCGTCCTTTAGGTCGACCCCCATGCACTCGGACTGGCAAACACGCCCTTTGCATCTTCGCGCAGCTGCCAGTATTTGGCCACCCATTCCTCCGAGTGGCCTTTGATCTCGGACGCGCCTCTGGCCCGCGCCTCGCGATTCACCCACTCGACCAGACCATCCACGTACTCCAGCTCCCCACCCTTGTGCAGATAGCAATGAAAGTCGCGCCCCAGCCCCTTCTGCTGCACCTTCAGTTGGTACTCCTTCCGCATTTCCACCGACGTCGGCAACGTCGCCTGGCCGCTCAGCACACGTGCAACGGCGCGGCTCTGGAAGTCGACGGTCGGAAAGGTCGAAAGATGGAACGGGACGCCGAGGAATGCCAGGGAGGGGTCGGGGATGTAGAAGATATCCCTGTGGAGATTGTGCGTCATGGCGCCATCCGCGGTGACCAAGACCTCTTCGCCCGCCTCTCGCAGCGGCGCAGCATCCGAGTGCAGGTGGCCCAGAAATGGATACGACGTCAAGTATCCTGTCGCTAGCACGATGTGGTCAATGTCGCGCAGAACAGAGCCGTCGAGAAGCTCCACGGTGCCTGCACTGCCGGCATTGGCGGTGGTGGCGACATTGAAGGCTTTGACGCCAGCGACGCGCTGCGCGTTCTCGGGTAGCAACGCCGCAGAGAGGTCGAATTTGCCGCCCCTCACGCTTTGGAATACCTTGTTTGCGACTCCGTCCAGTTCTCGCGCAATGTCCCCGGACGATACCCCTCCTCCAACTAGCAAGACGTTGCGGCCCCTGAAAGGTTCCGGGCTTCGGTACTGCTTAGAGTGCCCCACCCTGTCTGGAAACTGAGCTTTCCATTCCCTGAGCCCGGTGAAATCAGGGATCCGGGGTGTGTGGTAGTGGCCCGAAGCCACCACAACCGCATCAAATGCCCAGTTCCGTTCCGTCCAGCGGCTGGCACCCTCCGCAGCATCCACTTTCAGCGTCAAGGTGCGTATCTCCCAGCTACCCGAGTCTTTTTTGACCTCCTCGACCCGGGTATTGTGAATCGTGATCGCTTCGACACCTGTGGTCTGCGATATTGTCCGGATGTAACTCAGGACCGTCGTCCACGAACCGAAGTCGGGCACGTCGGGTGGATAGGAAGCCAAGCTCGTGCCCATCATGGGAAGCGGGATGTTGTTCTTGAGGCCAGCATAGCATGCGCCCGGCGGTGCATGAGCTAATCTAGCCCCGTCGTTGCTCGACAAAACGCTGTCCCTTGCCGCGTCGCTCTCTTGTT
>Ga0247770_1000179_pt1 | contig 58620 bp, 55 predicted proteins | sample UWRJL136409B6_FD_179943 | JGI IMG/M metagenome (GOLD analysis project Ga0247770, IMG submission 179943) | Plant litter microbial communities from Arlington Agricultural Research Station in Wisconsin, United States - UWRJ-L136-409B-6 | ecosystem: Environmental > Terrestrial > Plant litter >...
TTGGGTATGGAAGTAATGCACGAGCGCAATGCTCACAACTTCCCTCTCGACTTGGCTGCTAGTGAAGTCACTCCCGTAGCTTTGGTTGCTCCTTCTATCAACGGCTAAGTTTTAGTTTTTGATTAACAAAAAGCGCTCCTAGAAATAGGGGCGCTTTTTGTTTGGAAAAAAATATTTTTAGAGACTTTATTCACATATTTAGTTGGAGCATCTGTGCTGGGAGTAAAAAGCGTTTTTTTGGAGTGCGAGCATCCCGCACAGCACATTATATACATATAGGGAGGGGAACGATCGCACCGAGAGTAAAAGCAAAACTGAGATGCTCCCTATCTAGCCTGGTAAAATAACCGTTATAACTTTTGTAGTGAGGACGTCCGTCCGAGCGAGTTTTATGAGGAGGGGCGTCCTCACTATAAACCAATTTTATTCTGGTTGTTCGAGCGGACATAATATGATTAACGACTAATAACTAATAACTAATAACTAATAACTAATGAGTGATGACTATCGAGTTTGATCGTTCCGATGCAGCCGGAAACGAGATTAGCGGTAAGGATTCAATGAACAAATGGCTTTCGGTGGTGGGGATTGGCGAAGATGGACTTTCGGGGCTGGGCCCGATCGCCTTTACCCTCCTCTCTCGATCTCAAGTCGTTGTTGGTGGCGCCCGTCACCTAGCAATGCTACCAACCGACGACACCCGCGAAAAATTGGTTTGGGCATCGCCTTTGCAGACAACAGTTGACGAGATCCTCCGCCGCCGGGGACAGTCTGTGTGCGTGCTCGCAAGCGGCGATCCCATGTGTCACGGCATCGGCGTCACGCTGTCGCGCCAGATTCCCATTTCGGAAATGACTGTGATTCCGGCGGTATCGGCTTTTAGTCTTGCTTGCGCCCGTTTGGGTTGGCCGCTGGCCCAAGTTGAGACTTTCAGTTTGACAAATCGCCCGATCGCATCGATCGCCCTTGCTTTGTCTCCCGGCGCGCGCTTGCTGGTGTTGAGCGCTGACAGACACACGCCGGGAAAGGTGGCACAATTGTTGACGCAGCGGGGGTTTGGCAGCAGTTTGATGACTGTGTTCGAGCGGATGGGGTCGGAATCGGAACGGCGGATCGAGGGGGTAGCAGCAGCCTGGAATGCAGCGGATTTGGCGGATTTGAACGCGATCGCGATCGCAGTTGCAGCCGATCGCGAAACTGTGATTTTCCCTCGTACCTCGGGTTTGCCGGATGCTGCTTATCGCCACGACGGACAACTTACCAAGCGGGAGGTTCGAGCCGTTACTCTGTCAACGTTAGCACCGATTCCCGGAGAGTTGCTTTGGGATGTGGGGGCGGGCTGCGGCTCGATCGCGATCGAATGGATGCGGAGTCATCCTCGGTGCAGGGCGATCGCGATCGAACGCCATCCGACTCGATTGCAATACATCGCTGAAAATGCCTCGACTTTCGGCGTTCCGGAACTCGAAATCGTTGCGGGAGAAGCGCCGGAAGCCCTGACAAATTTGCCTCAACCGAATGCTATTTTCATCGGCGGCGGTGTCACTACAGAAGCTGTGCTGGAAACTTGCTGGAATGCTTTAGGTGAAGGCGGCCGATTAGTTGTTAATGCGGTGACAGTTGAGAGCGAGTTTAAAGTTTTGCAATGGCACGATCGTTATGGCGGGGAACTCATTAGAATTGGGATTCAGCGAGTAGGGGCGATCGGTTCTTTTCAGGGTTGGAAACCGCTGGCACCCGTGACTCAGTGGGCGGTAGTTAAAATCTAAAAAGATAATAAAAACGAGATTCTACATCAAGAATATTATCCCGCAATTGCGATAAAATTGTATGTCACCGTACCCCGAGCCGTCGGAGGCCAGAGTCAGGACATTAGCAGTCATATAAAATAATCCCCGATCTTCTATTTATAAATACTTTGGCGAGATTTGAGTTCATAGTAGATGGCTCACCAGTATCACAACAAGTTCGCAGGCGAGCTAGTCTTAAAGCTTGGAAAATGACGGTTAGGCAAGAGGCTGAAAAATACTGGTCTTCAGAGCAAAAAACAGCTACGGGGTTCGTTATGCTCCAGATAACTTATTTCTACGATTCTGTTAAAATTGATGTGGACAACATAGTAAAGCCAATTCAAGATGCAATTATTGGCCTAGCCTACGTGGATGACGATCAAGTAACCGATGTTCTAGTCCGGAAGAGGAATTTATCGGGTAACTTTACAGTAGAAAATATGACCTCGACCCTAGCGGAAGGATTTGCTCGTGACAAAGAATTCTTGCACATTGTCGTAATTGATAATCCTGACCAAGAGGTACTGACATGATGGCAACCCCAACTGCAAACATAGAAAGAGAGCGATTACTGAAATTAGCAGAGGAGTATCGTGAGAGAGGTTACGAGGTTTCATTTCATCCCAACCTTGAAGATTTACCTGACTTCCTGAAAAGCTATCGCCCCGATATGATAGTGCGCCTGGGTAAAGAGTCAGTAGTTATTGTAGTCAAGTCACGCTCCTCACTCAATTCATCCTCTACTCAATATTTACGCAATTTAGCCCAAGCAGTAGCAGAAAATCCTGGTTGGAGGTTTGAGTTAGTGATGACTAACCCGGAGGATGCAGTCTATTTGCCCAAAGCTGAGGGTTCTCTTCAAGAGCATGAAATAGAAGCGCGCTTGCAAGTAGCAAAGCAACTTGTAGCACAACAACATCTAGAATCAGCTATGCTATATTCCTGGTCTTTAGTTGAGGCAACTTTGAGAATTGTTGCGGAAAAAGAAGAGCTAAGTTTGACAAAATTACAGCCACTTTATTTAGTAAAACAACTGACAACTGAGGGGGTAATTTCCCAATCAGAGTATCAGTTACTAATGAATGCACTTGCATTGCGTAACGCAATTGCTCACGGTTTCAAAACTACACAACTTACGCAAAACTCTGTATGCGAACTGATTGAGATTGCAGAGCAACTATTGAAATCTCTGCATACTGGCGAAGGAGCAAGCTAACATTTTAAAAAGCATAAGAGTTACGCACTGAACACGAAAAAGCCAGCTTTGAGATTGCTCTCCCGTTGCGCCCTGACAGAAAATCGTAGTGGTGGGTAAGTCCTGTCCTGTAAAAAAAATAGGTTGGGTTTAACACAAGTAAACCCAACCTACCAATTCAATTAAAATTCAGGATTTAGCCTTGATTCACCACAGTCGGTTTTAAACTTTCCTGTGACTTCGATCGATCTAAACCATTTTGAACTTCCACAGATTCCTTAATCGGTTTCCGGGCTTCAATTAAACTCAAAGCTTTGTTGACACTTTCAGGTAAAATCACTACCAAACTGCCCGCCGGGGCCTCATCTAAAGCTTTGTTAACAGCCGTTGTTTCGTCGAGAACCAACTCGTATTCAAGTTGAGATTTGTTTGCGGTTCCTGCAGAAATCGCCTCTGCAATTCCCTGGCAAATTAACTGTGCCACAACACCGGGTTCTCGCCCGCGCCTGTCAATATCTTCCTTCACAATAATGCGATCGAACATCTCGGCCGAAAGTTTGCCCAGCGTGACAAAATCTTCATCTCGCCGGTCTCCAGGGGCGCCGACTACCCCGATCCGCTGTCCCTGCCAATTCAGCACGAAACTGCCCAAAGCTTTGTAGCTGTGGGGGTTGTGGGCGTAGTCTAGCAAAGCGTGATAGCTGCCCAATTTAAACAAATTCATCCGTCCGGGAGTTTGACCCACCGATGCTTGGAAGCTTGACAAAGCCGATCGAATATCTTCTATTTTGAATCCTTGGGCAAAAGCCGCCAAACAAGCTGCTAAAGCATTAGCAATCATAAACGGCGCGCGCCCGCCCATCGTCAGCGGCACGTTAACAGCCTGCTCAATTCTCAGCGTCCAATCGCCTTTCAAGATCGACAAATACCCATTTTCGTAAATCGCTGCCAGCCCGCCCGCAGCGGTATGTTTGGCAACCAGTTCGTTGTCCGGATTCATCGAAAAATAGGCAATTTGAGCCTTGACACGCTGCGCCATTTGTGATACTAGCGGGTCGTCTGCATTTAAAACTGCATAGCCTTTGGGCATTACCGACTCGACGAGGACGCTCTTGAGTTTGGCGAGCTGTTCCACGGTGTCGATGTCGCCAATACCCAAGTGATCGGCCGCGACGTTCAAGACGACGCCGACATCGCACTGATCGAAGCCGAGGCCCGATCGCAAAATTCCGCCTCTAGCGGTTTCCAGCACCGCTACTTCCACCGTTGGGTCAGACAAAATCAATTGAGCACTCTGCGGCCCGGTATTGTCTCCGGTTTCTACCAAATAATCGCCGATGTAAGTGCCGTCGGTAGTCGTGTAGCCGGTAATCTGACCGGTCTGCTTGACAATGTGGGCAAGCAGGCGAGTGGTTGTAGTTTTGCCGTTGGTTCCCGTTACCGCTAAAATCGGCACCCGGCTGGGTTGAGGCGAGGGGAAAAGCATATCGAAGACGGCGCCGGCGACGTTGCGGGGTAAACCCTGACTCGGGGCGACGTGCATTCTGAAACCCGGTGCTGCGTTGACTTCGACGATGACGCCGTTGACATCGCGCAGGGGTTGGGAGATGTCGGGAGTTACTACGTCAATGCCCGCGATGTCCAAACCGATAATTTTGGCGACTCTGGAAAACAGCCAGACGTTTTCCGGGTGGATTTCGTCGGTGCGATCGACTGCAATTCCACCGGTACTCAAGTTTGCTGTCGCGCGCAAAAATACTCTTTCCCCGGCGGGTACTACGGAGTCCATCGCGTATCCTTGTTTTTGCAGCAAATCCAGGCACAATTTGTCGATCGTGATCCGGGTGAGCACGTTGTCGTGTCCGTCTCCTCGCTGCGGGTCACGGTTTACTTCTTCAATGAGCTGTTCTACTGTAGACTTGCCGTTGCCCACGACGTTAGCGGGGACTCGTTCCGCGACTGCTATGACTTGCCCATTGACTACCAATACTCTGTGGTCACGGCCGACGTAATAGCGCTCGACAATGACGCTTTTTGTTTTTGATGCCGCGCTGGCTAAGTCGTAGGCTTCCTCTGCTGTTTCCCAGGAATTGATGTCGATCGTAATGCCGCGGCCGTGGTTTCCGTCTAGGGGTTTGAGGACGATCGGATAACCGCCGACATCTTCGATCGCCCCGCGCAATTCGTCCAAATAATTAATCACCGTTCCTCTGGGAACCGGCACACCGGCGCTACCAAGGATATTTTTGGTACCTTCCTTATCGCAGGCTAGTTCTACCCCCAAAACTCCCGTGCGGTTGCTCAAAGTTGCCTGAATCCGCTTTTGGTGAACCCCGTACCCGAGTTGAATCATAAACCGGGCGCTCAACGGTATCCAAGGAATGCCACGAGCTTCTGCTTCCTTGATCAGTGTTTCCGTACTCGGCCCGAGTGCCGCCGACGCCGCAAACTCTCTAAGGTCTCTCAAATCTTGGACTAATTCTGCTGCTGGATAAGTGCCAGTCTCGGCAATACTCTGGCACATCCGCACGCCCGCCCGGGCGGCATAGCGACCTGCTTGTTCGTGTTGATACTCAATTACTACTTGGTAAATGCCTGGGGTCGCAGTCTCGCGGGTGCGACCAAACCCGACCGGCATTCCTGCCATTTGCTGAAGTTCTAGGGCTACGTGTTCGATTACGTGTCCCATCATCGTGCCTGCTTTGACACGTTGCAGGAAGCCTCCCTTATGGCCTGGAGAACAGTGATGCTCGTACAAACTCGGCAGCGCGGCGGTCAATCCTTCGTAGAAGCCAGGAATTTCAGATGTGGTTTTATCTGCCAACTCTTCTAAATCCAGACGCATCAGGACGAGTTTGTGGCGTCGGATGCTCCAGTAGTTGGGGCCGCGTAAGGTCTGGATTTTAAGTATTTTCATGACAGTTAGAGGGGTATGGGTCGAGAAATCTTATAGATAATTGGAGCATTTATTCAATTTCGATCTAGATTGCTCGCTCGACTGTTCGCTACGAACAGTTTAGGAGTGAATTTCCAGTTATGGGCCACCGAATTGAAAATTCATGCCCCAGCGATCGGCTAAAAACAAGTACAGGTCAATCGTCGGCAAAAACTCAAAGCCCGAAGGTAGAATTTTCTGTGATTCTGCCTTCTGGCGTGAGCCTGTGGCTGCTTTGGAATCTATTCTATTGTGGTATGCATGATTCGGCCCCAATGCTGCCTAGTGTCTGCCGAATCAATGACAAGAGATGTTCTGCATTAGTTGGCTGTGCGGCATTCGGGGGGCCAGCCAGACTCGGAACAGGCTGCCGATGGCATTGGTTTGCCTAGGGGCATATTGTAGCAATCTCCGTGACAAAGAACGTGCAAGCGCATATTGAACAGACTTAAGGGTTCTGTCGCTCCTACCAGAGACTCATTGGTATAAAAATTTTCCCTAGAATCAACAATAGTCACAGTGCCTTTACCGAGAATTTTCATAGTATCGTCTCCCTCAAACAAGGCACAGGTGTCTTCGTCAATACCAATAGCGAGGCGATCGGGATGACAAGCCACAGCCGACAGCAAGCGAGCCATGCGGTTACGGTTGTGAAAATGCTGGTCTACGATGATCTCAGGAATAATGTTAAGTCCGTTTGCCATGTCTACTAAAGAGCGGTTCGGTGACGCGCCACTCCCGCCGCCTGCAATCATGTGATATCCCATCACCGCAGCACCCGCGCTCGTACCGGCGAGGGTAATCTTGCCTTCGATAGTTTCTTTGCGAATTTTCTCCATCAGCGGGGTATCCGCCAGCAGCCCGCAGAGCCTGAGTTGGTCGCCGCCTGTGATGAATACGCCCGTACAATCTTCTAAGTAATCTTTCCAGACGGGGTTTTCGGCTTGTTCTCGTTCGCGGATGTCCACTACTTTGACGGCGTTAACGCCCATTTCGTCAAATATGGTGCGGTAGCGGTTGCTAATTCCTTCGGGATCTCGCGAAGCGCACGGAACGATCGCCAGCCGAGCGTTTGTACCCCCAGCACGGCAAAAAAAGGTATTCAGAATCTCTCGCCCGTGAACTTTGTCTTCGGCTCCCCCGATCACCATAATCGAGGTTTTTGTGCGCTGGGGAATATTGTGTTCAAGGGCTTGAGATGTCAATTGCTGCATGGTGTGTCTTCCTCTGTTGGATGTGAAATTCAATTTTGCCGTGGCTGTGGGTAGAATGGGGCTTTTTAAGAATAAATATTTTTTGGTGCCAGCGATGTGCGATCGCCGATCGCGCGATCCCGCAGTTGTTTGGGGGCGAGTTTACTTGCAGTCGCTGTCATGAAAAACAGATTATTTTTGTACAAAACCTGCCTGCAGACAAAGGAAGAGAATTTTAATTGCAAAAATTCTCAGAAATTATAAGAAATTATAAAGAATAAAGCAATTACTGAAAACTGAACTCCCCCTAAGGGTCAAACTAGAGGTGATGTATCAATGAAATTCCAATTATTGTGCGATTTGACGTTGTTACCCTATTTCCAGAATTTTTCCGGGCTCCCCTGGAGTCTGGACTGATGGGCAAAGCCTTAGCTAAAAAGATTGCTGAGGTGAATTTTGTCAATCCCCGCGATTTTACCACAGACAAGCACCAGCGAGTCGATGATGAGCCTTACGGGGGCGGAGTGGGGATGCTGATGAAGCCGGAACCGATTTTTGCTGCTGTCGAGTCGCTGCCGGTTTTGCTACGGCGGGAGGTGATTTTGCTGACTCCCCAGGGGGAACCGATGCAGCAGGCGATGTTTCGGGAGTTGGCGGCCGCGCGCGATCAGTTGGTGTTGATTTGCGGTCATTATGAAGGTGTGGACGATCGAGTGCTGCATTTGGTCACTCGCGAGGTGTCTTTGGGGGATTTTGTGCTCACGGGGGGCGAAATTCCGGCTTTAGCTTTGATAAATGGAGTTTTGCGATTGCTGCGGGGAACTGTGGCGAAGGAAGATTCCCTAAAGTTTGAGAGTTTTGAGGACGGACTTTTGGATTATCCGCAGTACACTCGACCCGCGGATTTTCGGGGATTGAAAGTGCCCGATGTGTTGCTGTCTGGTAATCACGCGGAAATTGCTCGCTGGCGTCGGGAACAGCAAATTGAAAGAACTCGATCGCGCCGATCGGATTTGTACGATCGGTGGTTGCAGGAGAGGGGAGAATAGGAGAAAGGGCGATCGCACGAGTGGTCAGAAACCGGGTTTTTTGCGGTAATACTTCTTTGCAGTCCACAGATTCGGTAAAAAACCCGGTTATGAAGGTCTTGATGCGTCCAAAACCGTATATTTAAGAGCCTAATAAATTTTGGATTCGCGTTTGTAATTCTTTGAGTTCTGGAGAGCGATCGAGAAGTCCCCGATAATTTTCTAGCGTTTCCAGCATTAACCCTTCTCTCCCCCCTCCAGCAGCTTTAGGATTGCCATTACGACTGAGGAAATCAGCAAAAAAATTTTCTTTAACACTCGGATCTGCCCGAATTTCTGACCAAGGTTTGCCTAGCTTATCCAAGTGACCAGCTAACAGCCACGCTTCCACTTCTTGGCAAGCAGCACAGCACAATAGCTTGGCACCTTTCTCTATTGCTTCCTTTTCTAAAATAGCAAATTCTCTGCTCCGATCTTTCCCGTCTGCATCAGGTATAAACAGTAGTAAATCTTTGTGAGCATAACGTTCAAAAATGATTTCACTCATCAATGTTTTAGCGTGATTATACCCTTGGACTCGGGGATTACCCAGCACATCAACCTGCGCGTTTTGCTTTCCACATTCCTTCATCATCCTTTTAATTAAAGGTTTGAGGATGTAGCCGTTATTAGTGGGATCTTCAGGGATGATTAGCACTTTAAAGCTCATAGAACTCCCTCAAACCAACCTTCGGCAAAAAGTTCGCTAATCGGCTGCTTTTGAATCAACTTTAATAAATCAGGAATTTCGATGAGAGGGATAATATTAGTTGCTCCTGTGCTTTCATCCCGCTTACAAACAAAAGTAGTGGCATAATCTTCAGGATTCAGCCATTCTAAAATTAAAGGTGAGTGAGTAGTTGCCATCACTTGAACATTGCCAGATTTTGACATCGCTTTCATTAACTCAACTAGAAGTCTTAAGCGGGTGGGATGAAGGCCATTTTCTATTTCTTCAAGCGTAAGAATTTCCGGTAAATCTGGTTGAAAGAAAGCAGCGGTAATCGCGGCAAATCTGAGCGTTCCATCGGATAAAATGGGAGCAGGATAGTAAATTTTCCCCTCTTTGAGTGCAAACAAAGATTCTCCTAATACACCGGACAAAATGCTAACATCATCGAGTTCTGTGGGGGTTAATTCTTTGAGCCAGGATACAAAAGCAGATTTTTCGGTAACATCAGTAATAATTGTTTTAACTAAAGCTGCGAAATTTTCACCTCGTTCTCCCATGCGTTGCGCTGTATGCGCTTGAGAATAACCGCGCAAAATGGCAGGAGATGGGTCAAGGTGTTGCATGTTACTGAGAGTGCGGATACATTGTTCAATCCTATTAGCATGAACTTTTAAACAAGTTTGTTTGCGCAACAATTGATGAAGAACTGAGCGATCTGTTTCCAATTGTAGGTTTTCTGGTGTCTCCTGGTTAAGTTTATAATAGCTAACTTTTTTAGGGTGATAAAGAGAAGAACTAGGGTGAGCCTCAAAAATCAAGGAACCAGTGACTTGTAATTTTTCTCTAATAACCCATCCTCTTTCTGCTGAAATACTGATCGAGTATTGAATTTCATTCCCTGGGTCATTAGGTAATTTAATTGTAACTGAAAACTGGATAGTTTGTCGTTCTGAAGTAGAGTGTCCGCGTGGTGTGAAGGCCGCTTTACTACTACCACCGCGAATCGAATCCCAGACTTCACTGGTAGCATTTTTCGGCTTACCGTTAAAGATTTCATCAATAGTAAATCCGTAGGCAATTCCTTGCAAGACTCGCAAAGCATCGAAAAAGTTAGATTTACCGCTGGCGTTAGTGCCGATAAATAAGTTAAGGTTGCTTAGATTTAAGGTTATTTTTTCTAAGCTTTTGAATCCTTCAATGGTGAGGGATTGAATCATAGGGTTTCATGCTGGTATTTGTGGGAATAAGTGTTTTTTGGTTTTTTTTAGATGGTTCGATAATCTCTAACATTATACAGTGAAAAAAGCTACACCGACCGAATGAGAGCGATATCTGAAAGAGGAAGCCATCCAAAAATTAGAAATTGAAAAGCAACAGAAAGAACGGTTAGCTGCCAAGTTAAGAGAGTTGGGTATTAACCATTATAAAATTTTATTGCTAGGATATTATATCATGAACCTGTAGGTTTAGGTTGTCACATTCCTTTCCCACAAATTCCGTAAATCAAGACCATACTTTTTCAGCTATTACCTCGCAAATATGAAATAATTGTTTTTTGGTATACTTTCCCAAACCCCAAATTTACATGAACATCCGCATCGGCAACGGCTACGACATTCACTGCTTAGTTCCCGAACGCCCCCTCATCCTTGGCGGCGTGAACATTCCCCACGAATTAGGCTTATTAGGGCACAGCGACGCAGACGTGCTCACCCACGCTATCATGGACGCTATGCTCGGAGCTCTCAGCTTAGGAGATATCGGGCTGTATTTCCCGCCAACTGACCCGAAATGGAAAGGTGCTGATAGTCTCGTATTGCTCGCACAAGTCAATCAGTTAATATTAGATAAAGGCTGGGAAATCGGCAATATTGATTCGGTGGTGGTGGCCGAACGTCCCAAGCTGAAACCGCATATTGAGCAAATGCGCGATCGGCTTTCTACTGTCCTACAATTAAAACCTGACCAAATCGGCATCAAAGCTACTACAAACGAAAAGTTAGGACCCGTGGGGAGAGAAGAAGGAATTGCAGCCTATGCTGTAGTTTTAGTCTCCAAAAATTAAAAAAGTCATTTGATAGTAGAAGTTGAATTTACTTAAACTTATACGCTAGGAACGCTGAAACCATGCAAACTGAAACCTTGGAAGTAGAATTGCCCATAGAGGCGGATATTATCGCCTTGGATAAGGACGATCGCATAGTCGCGCTAATCGAGGTCAAAATTATTCAAGCTCAAGAAACAGCAGCAAAGCAGAGGATTGCTGATTACATGATATCTTGGATGAAAGCTGCGTTAGCGAAGATGTCAGAACAACGCACAGTCATTCCCTATGCTATGTTTGTTGACACCGAACAAATTCTGATTTTCAAATGGGACGGAGAAAATTTATCTGAGCCGGTTTGCTCTCTAAACACTGGTGAAATACTTCGTTATTATGAGCCTGGATTTGGTAAAAAATGGATATCTGAGCGTTACTTAGAGAGTCTAATTGAATCGTGGCTGCGAGACTTAGGATATAACTGGAAATCTGAGATGCCGCCAGCATCAGAACAAATAGCAATAATTGGCTTGTTACAAAGGCTGGCTGGTGGAACAACAAAATCAGGAGTACAACTTGGTAATTTTGTATATAGAGACAAACTTCTTGATGAGTATTGCCACAGGGCGTGACCCTCAAGCAAGTATGTTGCTGAGGCAAATGCCAGCATCTCTACAGTTGACAATACCCAGTATTTGCTACATGGAATCTTTCTCTGCTTTAGAGGACGAAGTGAAGCGACACAACTATTTCAAGCAGCAACTTGAAAATCAAATCAGCGAGGCTAATCGAGATTTGACTTCGCAGCACGCCCGGTTTCTATTTTTCAAATTAGGTCAGTCTAAAATCGACTATGAAAGACGACTAGACGATATAGATTTGCGTCTGCGCGAATCTATTGAGCAGTTGTCTCAAAATGCTGAGATGATTGATTTAACAGCTAATCTTATTCAAGAAAGCTTGAATGCAACTATCATCGCTAAAGACCCAACAGATAATTTAATTCTACACTGTATCTTGAGTCATGCCCGCTTGCGCCACACAGAAACCAAAGTATTTCTAAGTGGCAACGTCAAAGAATTTCGCAAACTACCAGAAGTTCAAGAGGCTTTGCTAGAAGCCGGGATAACCAAGTATTTTTCGCGCACTGAAGACTTTCTCGGTTGGTTACAATCTCAGTCATAGTTGCCCGCAGGTGGTAAACTAAAAAATTATGAAAATTTCTATGATGGTACATTCAAGACTGCGCTGGCTGGCGATTTTACTGGCGGCAATTGCCACTATAACTCTGTCTGCGTGCACTCCAGCCCGATCGAACTTAGTAAACAGGCTCATCGTTCCCACCCCCAGCGGCCCCGGTACCTTTAACTACCCGCTAAATCAATCTGCATACAGCGTTTTTGGCTATATGTACGAGGGATTGATTAACGAAAACGGCTTGACATCGAAGCTAGAACCCGGTTTAGCCGAGTCCTGGGAAGTTTCCAAAGATGGCAAAAAGATTGTCTTCACCCTGCGAGACGGTTTGAAATGGTCGGACGGCGAACCGATGACTACTGATGACATTATCTTCAGCTATGAAAAGATTTATTTCAATGACAAAATTCCTAGCGGTTTGAAAGATAATCTGAGGGTTGGCAGCAGTCGCCAATTCCCAAAAGTTAAAAAAATTGACAGCCGCCGCGTTGAATTTTCCGTTGCAGAACCCTTTGCTCCTTTTATTAGATATGCTGGGGGAATCCCAATTTTACCAGCTCATATTTTACAGGAAGCTGTCGAAAATACAGATGCAGACGGCAAGCCTAAATTCCTGAGCACTTGGGCCACGGATACTGACCCTAAAAAAATTGTCGGCAACGGTCAATACCGAATGCTGAGTTATACTCCTAATCAGCGCGTTGTTTTGGAACGAAATCCGTATTTTTGGCGCCAAGATGCAGAGGGAAATCCTCAACCTTACATCCAGCAAATAGTTTGGCAAATAATCGAAAATACTGACAATCAACTGCTGAATTTTCGCTCGGGCGATTTGGATACTCTCAACGTGGAGCCGGAAGTGTTTCCGCTGCTGAAACGCGAGGAAAAACGCGGCAAATATACGGTCTTCAACGGCGGCCCGGATACTGGCAGCGTCTTTATGTCTTTCAATCTGAATAAGGGGCGCAATGCTCAAAATCAGCCGTTTGTAGACCCAATTAAATCTCGGTGGTTCGCGACTAAGGAATTTCGGCAGGCGATCGCCTACGGCATCAACCGATCCGCCATGACTAACAATATCTATCGCGGACTTGGCGCGCCGCTGCATTCCCCAATTCCGGCGCAAAGTCCGTTCTACCTGTCCCCAGAAGAGGGATTGAAAACTTACAGTTACGATCAGCAAAAATCGAAGGAGTTACTGTTAAGTGCTGGTTTCAAGTATAATAGTAACGGCGAATTGTTGGATGCTGAAGGCAACAAAGTGCGATTTACTTTGTTGATGGCTACGGGTAAAAAAGTGCGGGAACAAATGGCAACGCAAATTAAGCAAGATTTGGGCAAACTGGGGATGCAAATTGATACGCAGTTCCTGAGTTTTAACACTTATGTGGAAAAGCTGCGCCTGACGCGGAATTGGGATACTTACTTGGGCGGTTTTACGGGAGGTACTGAACCCCACAGCGGCTACAATATTTGGTCTGTCAGTGGGACTTTGCACACTTTCAACCAGGGCCCACAAGCCGGAGAACCGCCGATTAAGGGTTGGGAAGTGTACGACTGGGAGCGGAAAATCGATGACCTTTACGTCAAAGCTTCCCAGGAGCTTGATGAGGCCAAGCGCAAGGAAATTTATGGGGAGACGCAGCGGATTATAGCAGAACAAGTGCCGTTGATCTACATGGTGAATCCGCTGACTTTTGAGGCGGTGCGCGATCGCGTTTCCGGAATTCGCTACAGTGCCCTCGGCGGTGCTTTCTGGAATTTGTACGAGCTGAAAATAACAGAATAGTTATTAGTCAGAAAGGAAGCACTCAGCAGTTAGGAGTCTGTAGGGGTGGGTTTTACGAGGGTATGTGCGATCGACCCATCGGATAAATAAACCCGCCCGAAGCAATCTATAGCAGTCAGCAGTCACATTCATCTGTCATTAATTAATGGAACCTGAAATTTTACAGAAGTTACTCGAATCTGTGGCGGCCGGCGATGTGAGTCCGAGTTCCGCTTTAGACAAATTAAAGTATTTTGACTTTGAACAAGTGGGGGATTTTGCAAAAATTGACCACCACCGCACTTTAAGAACCGGTTTTCCTGAAGTAATCTGGGGTCCAGGGAAAACCCCAGACCAAATTGTGGAGATTATCGAGGCGATGCGCGGGCGAAATCCTGCAGTGATGGCGACGCGAATTGAACCGGAAGTTTTCGAGCAATTGCAGCAAAAAATACCCGATTTGTCCTACTACCAAAAGGCTCGAATTTGTGCAATTTCTGCTAATTCCCCAACTCCGCAGCATCCGGGTACTGTGACTATCATCAGTGCGGGAACGGCGGATTTACCTGTAGCGGAAGAGGCAGCAGTTACTGCGGAACTTTGCGGTTTTCAGGTGCGACGTTTGTGGGATGTCGGAGTTGCCGGCATTCACCGCTTGCTTAGCAACCGGCACGTAATTGCTGATGCTGATGTGTTGATTGCGGTGGCGGGTATGGAAGGTGCTTTGGCGAGTGTGGTTGCGGGTTTGGCAGATTGTCCAGTGATTGCTGTGCCCACGAGTGTGGGTTACGGCGCGAGTTTTGGCGGGATTGCTCCTCTGTTGACCATGCTCAATTCTTGTGCGGCTGGTGTGGGTGTAGTTAATATTGATAACGGGTTTGGTGCGGCAATTTTAGCTTGTCAAATTCTGAGAACTGCTGGCAAAGTGGGGAGAATGAAAGACGGGGAGAATCGGAGAAAGGGGGTAGATACTGTGAGAGAAAAATTTCCCTAAAATTTCCTAAATCTACTCATAGAGTACCCTAGAATCGCTGTATGAGTAAGTTAATCATTCTGAGGCAGCCGAACCCAAAGGCAAGTTAATTCGAGAGCGCACCGCCAATGGTCACAGGCGCTACAATATGGCTCAACTTTTAAACCTAAAACCCGATGCAGTAGAAGCCACAAGAACAAACAAATAGTTACGGCACTCAAAGAAATCGCTCAAAAACTTTAATTAGTTATGTACGCCATCAAACTAAAATTAAAACTTAATAACAAAGAACGTAGCTTGATGGCGGGACATTCTGGTTACGGGAGGTTTTGCTACAATTATGCCTTGGCTCTCTATCAGGGAGTTAAAGATTGGACAGTAGGTAGTAGCAAAAAAGTAGCAGCCCTCCAAAGAGTTTTTACCAACCACGTTAAGAAAAAACCAGAATATCAATAAAGTAAAACTCTGCCTTCCAGAGTTTACCAAATGACATTTCGGCATTTTAGTAAAGCTTGATCTCCCTTATTTAAAGGATTAGGGGAGTTCCCTAAATTTAAAACTAAAAATGATGGTAATTCCTTTACCGTAGCGTAAATGCTGCTGATTGGAATCACGCAGTTTTGGAAGAGTGTCAAAAGTCAATTAAAATCCTCACCTTGGGGACATTTAGGTGAAAAGAATCTCTCCCATTTCAATGTATGGCGCAGACTTTTACCATCTCGCGCAGGGCAGATAAATCGTATGTTTCCTTTGCCATAAAAGCTGAAAAAATCCCGCTCCTTGGACACCTCGTGGCTGCACCTCGTGGCATTGACTTAGGAGTATCAACTTTTGCCACTCTCTCCGACGGCAATTTTTACGAATCTCCCCGTCCCCTGAAGAAAGCGAAAACACTGCGCTGAGTAAGGAACGGTGGAGAAATCGGAAAAAATAGTTAGGCAATATACGGTTAGGTGTGAAAGCGCCTAAAAATGCTCACAAACACTATCACATAATTGCTAAGATTCACGCCAAGACTGCTAATCAACGCCGAAATTTCTTACAGAAAACTACCACAGAGATTAGCCAAAAGTACACATTGGCATCGAAGAGTTGAAAGTGATCGGTATGATATAGCGGTTCTCAAGCGTGGTGAGGTATGGGGGCGAGTCCTATGCCCACGGAGGCCTATGCCCTATGCCCTATGAGTACCTCATGTTACTGAGAAAGGCTATAGCTAATCACAAGTTAGCAGCAGCTATTTCCGATTGTCGTTTCTATGAATTTCGTCGCCAATTAGCATATAAATATTCTATGTATGGCACAAAATTTGAGTTAGTTGACCGCTGGTATCCCCGAGCTAAAACTTGTTCAAACTGTGGTCATCTTCAATCAATGCCATTAAAAGAACGAGTTTTCAATTATCAACATTGCGGTGCAATTATTGAACGTGATTTGAATGCCGCGATTAATTTAGCTCGTCAATCAGAATTAGTAAGACCAGTTCGGTCTAAAGTTACGCCTGTGGACAAGTTGCGAGCCGACTCCCTTGGTAGATAAAGTTCGAGAACGTTAAATCTACGGTGAGTAGATTCTCGTCAAGTTTCATAGAACGGAATAGTTAGAAGCGCCCTCGATCGGACTCGGCGATTGAAACCTATCCTACACTTGCCTCTGGTCCCAGCAGAGGGGCACTAAAGAATACAGGCGGTATTATTAATGCCGGATTTGATATTACTTGGTGGTCAGCCAAATCGGATAAGCACAAGAATCCGCAACATTCAACTTTTGCGCCTGATAGCTCTTGCTAGTCCAAGTAGCCACTGTTTGCAGGCTTTCTGTCAAAGAACTTTCGCTGCCAAACGCTTCAAATCCCAAAGTCCACCACGCGCTGCCGTTAATGTTCAACTGAGTCAGTTCCACGGTGCAACCCTGGGGAATTGGGGCTTCCACAGGCACAGACATCAGGGAACCAGGGGCCGAAACTTGGTAAAGACGCTGCGCTCGCTTTTTCTTGACTCCCACCCACTTTCCTGTCGCCACAATATCCGCCGGTACCGGCGCCATCGTGTCGGCACATACCCACTTCAGCCACTTCTCGGCTTTGCCTTCCCAGCGGGTGCCGAACTGCATCGCCCCCAACTCTCCCTGTCGCCACTTTACCTCCAATGTTTTCCCGCGCAGCTTCACTCCCAAGTAGTCGCAGCCTGGTACTAGCAAATATATGTCTTCCCGCTCGTCGGGAGGCGAAAGATACCCACCGAGACTGTCGCTTCCAAACCATTGAGCGATCGATTTTGGCAGCGCACCGCTATAAAACCATCGCATTTCCAGACTGGCCCGCATAAATTTTTCCTCCGTTCCACAATTTTCGTCAAACCCAGACTGGATTTGTCACACACCATCGACTTTTGCGCCTCTCAACTCTATCCTCCCCCCTCCGGGGCCCAGAGTCTACTGTCCACAGTCATACCATTTTAAATTTTAGATTTTAGATTATAGAATCGGGAAGCACTGATTCTATCAGGGTTTAGAGCACCGGGCTACAGCTGCATTTTTTTGAGAAACTGGTGTGCGATCGAGGTCTTTAAAAAAAATTTCTCACAATCCTTTACATATCTTCATCAGTCTGTTACATTTATTTACAGTACATCAAAAGCAATTTAGGAAAAAAACATGACTAACAGAGGCTTAATGCTGGACGACCAAGGCAAAATGAACAATTTTGCGATCGAGCCGACAGTATACATCGATGACGAACCCCGCACCGGCTTCACCCCCTACGCAGAACGCTTAAACGGCCGCCTTGCCATGATTGGTTTTGTTTCTCTCTTGGCTTTAGAAGTTTCGACCAAGCACGGACTGATTAACTGGCTGACTCACCTGTAATTATTTTGTTAAAAATTAAACTATATGGCTATGGCTCGCGGGCGGTACACGAACGGCGATCCATAGCTTAACTATTTTTAGGCTCAAGGTTTGGTGAGACAATTAAAATTAAATATTTTACTGTTACCCTACCCGTAAAAAGAATGTTCAAACGAATTGCGGCAATACTTCTGGTAGTTCTGAGCCTCACCTTGACCAGTTGTGTATCTAAAGTTACCGGACTCAAAAGCTACGTTGATACTGGGGACGGCTATCAATTTCTTTATCCTAACGGCTGGCTACCGATCGCGGTTTCTAACGGGCCAGATGTGGTGTTCCGCGATTTGATTCAGCAAACCGAGAACGTCAGCGTGGTAATCAGTCCAGTCGCGAAGGACAAAACTCTGGCGGATTTGGGAACACCAACGGATGTGGGATACAAGCTCAGCAAAAGTGCGATCGCCCCGACTGATTCGGGCCGCGAAGCTGAATTAGTCAATGCTGAAGCTCGCGAATCGCGATCGAAAAGCTATTACATCTTAGAATACGCCGTTAAGTTGCCAAACCAAGAACGGCATAACTTAGCGAGTGTAGCCGTCAGCCGCGGCAAACTTTTTACGCTTAACGTTTCCACTACCGAAGAACGCTGGCCCAAGGTAAAAGAAGCTTTTGAGAAAGTTGTTAAATCTTTCTCTGTTTATTAAGCTTAATAGTGACCGATGGAGCTATCGGCTAGTGCGGTGCGAATTAATAATTGGCAATTGGTAATTGGGAAGAGTTAAAAGTATAGGACGGAGACAGAAACCGGGTTTTTTCACTAAAATCAGTAGTGGATAGCCAGGGTTTTCATTTTAAAAACCCGGTTTCTTTATTGCCTGTGCGTCAATCCTGAATTATTAATAGCCAATTGCTAATTATCAAAACAAACTCACATTCAACACTCATATGATGCCCGGTGGAATCCTTCATGTATGGAGGGGCTGGTTGATAAATCTCCGGGTTGTGAAAGAAAAAATACTGGTGAACCAGCCCCTAGCAGATATCAAATTATACCATAACTTTTCACCCTGACCCGATCTCAAAACTTACCATTAGTATGAAGATTCCAACTTTTGTGTTAGCTTCAGCTTCTCCGGCGCGCCGCAGCCTGCTAGAAAGTGCCGGCATTCAAGCTGTGATTTGCCCCAGCGAATTTGATGAAGGGCAAGTACAAATGAGGGATGCCACTAAATTAGTGCAGGTTTTAGCAGAGGGAAAAGCTGAGGCTGTAGCTAAGTTTTTGCTGGCTAATTCTCACCCGCAAATCCCCAATCCCAAATCGTGTTTGGTGTTGGGATGCGATTCAATTTTGGTCATAGATGGTGCAATTCACGGCAAACCGAAGGATGCGGAAGAAGCAATCTCGCGCTGGCAGAATATGCGCGGTAAAGTTGGCGAACTCTATACGGGTCATGCTTTAATGGATACTAGATTCGATGACTTTGAGCAGACAATGGAGCGAGCGCTCATTCGCTGTCAAGTTACAAAAGTTCATTTTGCGAAAGTTACCTCGCGCCAAATTGCGGCCTACGTCGCTACCGGAGAGCCCCTCGCCTGTGCAGGCTGTTTTGCACTGGAAAGTAAAGGCGGCTTTTTTGTGGAAAAAATCGAAGGATGTCACACGAATGTGATCGGTTTGAGCTTACCTCTGCTGCGGAAAATGCTCGGCAAAATCGGATATGATGTGGCGGATTTTTGGCAATCTTAAAAATTGTAGGCTGCGCAATGCGCATCAGTTGAGTCTGTAGGGTACGCAAGGCGCACCGATTGAGTTTGTAGGGTGCGCCGCGCGTGCACTGGTTGAGTTTGTACTTGAGTTTGTAGGGTGCGCCGAGGCGTACCTTACGCATTAAAGTTGGTAATTATCCTAGAGCGATCGCCCCCTCCGATAAAGATATAAACTGAAGTTGATCGGGCGAAACATCCTTCACCAAACCCAGAATATTTCCGGTACTAGCTTCTCGAATCACCGTCGCCTTAGTATTGAGCAATCTCAACTCCAGAGTTCGAGGCTGTCCCGGAGGATAAGGGCCGCTGCTATCGTAATCTCTGGCATCAGCAATTGTCAAAAACCTTTCGCTCAAAACAATATCATTTCGCGTCAATCCAGAGGCCAATCCAATTACATCACCTTCAGCCGGATTGTAATCGAGAATAAAATCTGCCGGCACTTCCTCGTCATTAAAATTGTTGGTTGGAGGCGGCTGTGTCGAACCAATTTCCCCCGAAGTTGCTCCCACTTCTCTGCGGAGGACAAACAAATCTGCACCTTCACTTCCCCAAAGTCTATCAATTCCAGCATCACCGATTAGAGTATCGTTTCCACTCTCTCCTACTAAAGCATCATTTCCTTTACCGCCGCGAATAAAGTCATTGCCCGTGCCTCCGTAAGCGTAGTCATCACCTTGATCCCCGCTGAGAATGTCGCTGCCGCATTCTCCGTAAAGTATGTCAAAATCTTGACCGCCGCGAATATTATCGTTGCCACAGCCTCCGATTAAAGTATCTATGCCGCTGTTACCGTTAATCAGTTCTGCAGCACCGGAACCTCTGACGAAATCGTTGCCGGCTAAGGCCCGCAAACCTCCGGGAGTATTGCGCAGAATTCCATTTGCTAATTGAACTGCGTCGTCATTGGGAGTAAGATCAAAAAAGTTGGGGTCGCTGCCTGGGTTTGGCAATAGCCCTGTGACTAATTTGATGTTTGGGGGATCGGCAATAATTGGGGCTGAATTTTCAGCTAATGCTCTAATTTCTCCTAAAGTTGTTTCTGACATCCTAGTTTCTCTTTTTTTGATTGACTTTGTGGATATTCTGATTTTAACAAAGGTTCCCATTAAGAAATCTGCGTGAATGTGCGGTTAAAAAAATTAAATTACTGTCAAAATTGCCCCTGGTTATTCTGCAACAAGCCTAGCTTATTGACAGAAACCCGCCCAAATCCGCAAATATTTTGAACTGTGTACCAATAATTCTGGGGATCGCGTACTCTATTACCCGTCAGCAGTCTGCGTGGGAAAACCAACAGACTGCTAATTGTCATCAAACCTTGAGTTAAGTCAGGAACCGTTAATATGCTAGACACTGCGATCGAATTTATTAAAGCCAGAGAAATCCTCGACTCCCGCGGCCGCCCGACCATTGAAGCTGAAGTTTACCTAGCTAACGGGGTTGTCGGGCTCGCACAAGTGCCCAGCGGCGCGTCTACAGGCTCTTTTGAAGCCCACGAACTCCGCGACGGCGACAACAAACGTTACGGCGGCAAAGGAGTCCTGAAAGCCGTGGCTAACGTTGAACACAAAATTGCCCCCGCTTTGGCTAATCTGGATGCGATCGACCAAGCACTGGTAGACAAAACCATGATTGACTTGGACGGTTCCCCAAACAAATCGCACCTCGGCGCCAATGCCATTCTCGGAGTCTCCTTAGCCACAGCAAAGGCGGCCGCCGAGACTTTAGGACTCCCCCTTTATCGCTACTTGGGCGGGCCCTTAGCTAACGTTTTACCCGTGCCTTTGATGAACGTGATCAACGGGGGTTCTCACGCTAACAATAATGTGGACATTCAAGAATTTATGATTGTCCCTGTGGGTGCGCCATCTTTTAAAGAAGCTTTACGCTGGGGTGCAGAGGTATTTGAATCGCTGAGTAAAGTCTTAAAAGCTGAGGGTTTGCTGACAGGTGTGGGTGATGAAGGCGGTTTTGCGCCTAATCTTAAATCCAATCAAGCAGCTTTGGATTTGTTGATTGCAGCTATTGAAAAAGCTGGCTACAAACCAGGTGAACAAGTTGCTTTGGCTTTGGATGTTGCTGCTAGCGAATTTTACAAAGATGGGCAGTACACTTACGACGGTGTGGCTCATTCGCCTGCAGAATTAATTGATTATTTGGATGGTTTGGCCGCACAATATCCGATTGTTTCCATTGAAGATGGTTTGCATGAAGACGATTGGGACAGTTGGGTAGCGCTGACGCAGAAAATGGGTAGCAAGGTTCAATTGGTGGGTGACGATTTGTTTGTTACTAATCGCACGCGGTTGCAAAAAGGGATTGATTTGAAAGCTAGCAATTCGATTTTGATTAAGCTGAATCAAATTGGTTCTTTGACGGAGACTTTGGATACGATCGACCTGGGTAAACGGAACAGTTATCGATCGGTCATCAGCCACCGTTCCGGTGAAACTGAAGATACGACAATTGCTGATTTAGCAGTAGCGACTCGCGCCGGCCAAATCAAGACTGGTTCTTTGTGTCGCAGCGAACGGGTGGCTAAATACAACCGTTTGTTACGGATTGAGGATCAATTGGGCAATCGGGCAATTTATGCAGGCTCGATCGGTTACGGGCCCAAGTAACACTTGGTAATCGAAAATCCTCGTTCCCGGGCTGTGCCTGGGGACGCAGATCCGGAGGCTTGCCTCCAATTTTCCTCGGGTCTTCGAGGCACAGCCTCTGGATATCGGTTCCCAGGCAGAGCCCGGGAACCAGTTAAATCTGGATATTACCGATCCTCAGTTAAGGATAGAAAGCCAATTGCGGCAAACCCAAAGTTTCTTCCCAACCCATCATCAAGTTCATGCACTGGATGCCTTGACCGGCTTGTCCCTTAATTAAATTGTCGATCGCCGACAGCACAATCACCCTGTCAGTACGCGGATCGACTTCCACACCGATAAAACAAAGATTCGTGCCGCAAGCCCATTTAGTTTGCGGATAAACCCCAGCCGGTAACACTTTTACCCAAGGACAATTGCGGTAAAAAGCGGTGAAAATTGTAATTAAATCTTCCCGCACCAAACCCGGATCGCGCAAAGTTGCGTAAACAGTCGCCAGAATTCCCCGCACCATCGGAATTAGGTGGGGAGTAAACTGAACTTTAACATCGTGTCCGGCTAAATCGCTGCAAATTTGCTCGATTTCTGGCGTGTGGCGGTGGCGGCCAACGCCGTAAGCGCCCAGAGAACCTTCTGCTTCAGCCAACAAGAGATTAACTTCGGCTTTGCGGCCCCCTCCAGAAGTACCGGATTTGGCGTCGATAATTGCTGTTTTTGGCACGATGAGACCTTGTTTGAGCAAAGGTGCCAGGGCTAATAAACTAGCAGTGACGTAGCAGCCGGCACAGCCTACTAACTTAGCGTCTTTAATTCGATCGCGATACAATTCTGGCAAACCGTAAACAGCCGTTGCAGCCAATTCCGAGTCCGATCGTTCGCCGCCGTACCAAGCTTTGTAAGTTTCCAGATTTTCAAATCTGTAGTCAGCCGACAAGTCCAAGACTTTGCAGCCTTTTTCTATCAGCGTCGGTGCCATTTGGCAAGCTAAACCGTTCGGCAGCGACAGAAACACAACTTCACATTTTGCCGCTATTGTGTCTAGGTCGATCGCCTCGACTGTCAAATCAATGCAGTTAGTCAGATGCGGATAAAGGCTGGAAAAAGGTTTTCCCGCACTGCTATCCCCGCCCAAATAGACTACTTCAGCCGCTGGGTGATCTGCCAGCAGTCGCACAAGTTGCACGCCGCCGTACCCTGAAGCGCCAATAATTCCTACAGGCACACGTCCAACATCTCCCATTTTCCTTTATCCCCTCAGCCGTTGAAGTCAAAAACGCTTGAACTTTTGCTGCATTGTAGTACCAAATGCCAACTTTGGTAGCAAAGAATTGTGTTGTTTTGTATTGGAAGTGCATTTTTGTTAATTTTCCGGTGTTTGACACCGCCCAAAAACGGATACAAAGCCCCGACTCCTTTCCTGGAGAGCCCAAAATTTTAGACCAAAGTTCCATCTTCCTGATTTAAAGCTGCAAGTAAATCTAAAATCTAAAATCTAAAATCGACTGACCGATCGCCAAAACCCTAAAATTAACAAACGGATCTGCGATCGTGCTATAAAAAACTTACTTTAACCCATCCCCAAAACGGAGATTAACATTTTTCCCTCGAAGCTCCAACCTGGAAGCTCAACATCCATCCGTTAAATCTGTTAAATCTTGTACACGGCTTCGTTGCCGAACGAACTATGGGCATAGTTGTAGAAAACGTATCAAAACAGTTTGGCAGTTTCCAAGCACTCGATCGAGTCAGCTTAAAAATTGAATCCGGTTCCCTAGTCGCATTGCTGGGCCCGTCGGGTTCCGGCAAGTCTACGCTGCTGCGACTGATTGCCGGTTTAGAAATACCCGACTCCGGCAAAATCTGGCTGACAGGCGAAGATGCCACCAATACTAGCGTCCAAGACCGCAATATTGGGTTTGTGTTTCAGCACTACGCGCTATTCAAGCACATGACAGTGCGAAAAAACATCGCTTTCGGCATGGAAATTCAGAAACTACCGCCGGCGAAAGTTAAGTCGCGGGTAGAAGAATTGTTGAATTTAGTGCAATTGGGAGGATTGGGCAATAGATACCCGTCGCAACTTTCAGGAGGCCAGCGGCAGCGGGTGGCCCTCGCCAGAGCCCTAGCTGTGGAACCGAAAGTGTTACTGCTAGACGAACCTTTTGGAGCTCTCGATGCCAAAGTTCGCAAAGATTTGCGCGCTTGGTTGCGGCGACTTCATGACGAAGTTCACGTTACCACAGTTTTTGTGACGCACGATCAAGAAGAAGCGATGGAAGTTGCCGATCGAATTACAGTAATGAATAAAGGTAAAATCGAACAAGTAGGCACACCCGCAGAAATTTACGACAATCCAGCCAGTGCTTTCGTAATGAGTTTTATCGGTCCAGTCAATGTATTGCCCAGCAGTTCGAGGATGTTTCAAGGCAACGGCTTTGAATCAGCCCACCCGGAGATTTTCTTGCGCCCTCACGACGTACTAATTGAAACTACAGAAAATAGTGCCACAGTGCCTGCAAGAATCAGTCGCTTGATTCATTTGGGATGGGAAATTCAGGTAGAATTAACCTTAGATGACGGTCAAGTAGTAAACGCTAATTTGACGAGAGAAAGATTTGATACCTTGCAGTTGCAGCCCCAGCAAAGAGTGTTCGTAAAGCCGAAAGATGCCAAGTCGTTTCCACTTTTTTATTCAATCTGATACCAATTCTGAAAACTAGAGCTAAATTTAGATTGGATACGAAACTTAAAGGGACACGGCGCCGTGCCGTGTCCCTAATCTTTTATACTGACAACTGTCCCCTGACTACTGCGCGCTGAGTTAGTCTTTGATGTCGCTGACAGCTTTTTTGACTATTTGCTCAAAGGATGTAGTGTTTGTGTTGGAAGGATTTTTCATTTTGTCAATGTCAGCGGCTCCCTGAACTTCGTTGGGTCCTTCGCTCGCTTTTTTTTGAGTTTCTTCCAAGGACATCGGTTTTTCTAGGGTAACTTTTTGAGATTCTGCTTCAATACCCAAAAGTTGGTCTTCACCTTTGGTGGGGCTGCTGGTAATGGCAAAAGCCGGGAAAGCATTAGACACAAACATCAAGGCACAAAAACAAACAGCTATTAAAGTGCGAACTAAACGCTTGGCAGGGAAGTTAAAGCTGATCAAAGACATAAACGATTTCTCCTTTTTTACAAGTTTTAATGACTGAATTTGTTGACAATTTGAGATGTTCTCAAGTCCAGCACAGTCTTTAGCTCAAGTCTGATAAAAACAACTGATAATATTAGAAGTTGAATTCTTGAAAATTGAGCTAATATATATTTAGCTGAAAAAGCTGGGCTTTGAAATCATTCTCAGGGAAGATTTTTATTTATGTCTTCCGCTAGTTGAATATTATTATGTCTTCTGCTAGTTGAAATTTAGACTTATTGCATAAATCTTTGATCGATCGGGAAACTGCAGATGCAACGCAGAGGCTTTTCAAGATAGGAGAGCGAATGCATACAATTCAAGTTAGCGAGAAATTATGCGTCCAAGACCGATATGGAAAAAATGGTTTGACGCGCGAATTATAGCGTAAGGTGCGCACGGCGCACCCTATAGATAGAAATTATGCGTCCAGGACTAAACTGAATTACTGCTGTCGCACGGGAACTTGACATTTTGCTAGATAAGTTTTAATTTCTCCTACACTAAGTTGGCCGTAATGCAGCAGGGAAGCCAGCAGTGCAGCTTCTGCTTTGCCCTCAGTCACGGCTTCGTAGATGTGGTGACAGTTGCCGGCGCCGCCGGAAGCAATGACGGGAATTTCGACAATTTCGGCGATGCTTCGGGTTAATTCCAAATCGTAACCGGCTTGAGTGCCGTCCGAGTCCATGCTTGTCACCAGAATTTCGCCGGCGCCGCGCTGTTCGGCTTCCTTGGCCCAGGCGATGGCATCTAGGCCGGTATTTTCTCGCCCTCCGCGCACGTACACGTCCCAACCTGGATTATCCGCATCTTGCCGTTTGCGGGCGTCGATCGCCACTACAATGCACTGATTACCAAATCGATCGCTCGCTTTGTCAATTAAACTCGGATCGCGGACTGCCGCCGAATTAATACTCACCTTATCAGCGCCTGCCCTCAGTAAACTTTTAATCGTGTCTAAGGATTGGATACCGCCGCCCACCGTCAAAGGGATAAATACTCGATCGGCCGTTCGGTACACCACATCAATAATAATGTCCCGGTCTTCGTGAGTCGCGGTAATGTCCAGAAACACCAACTCATCCGCGCCCGCATCGTTGTAAACCTGAGCCATTTCTACCGGATCGCCAGCATCTTGAAGGTTGACAAAATTGACACCTTTGACTACGCGACCGGCTTTCACATCCAGACAAGGCAAAATTCTTTTCGACAACATAAAATTCTCGTGTTTCTAATTTATTGACCGCCGCAGCCAGTCCAAGGCTTTGTTGATATCTTCAAAAACATGAAGTAAAGCCACAAATCTTAAAGATACCTTGTGTTTAACAATTCTCGGTCTGAGCCGGAGAGCCATTTTCCAGTTTTTTGGGGCCCCCTCAGCATAAATAAAAGTTGGCTCGCAGTGGAAGCCGTGAGATTAGGTAGAATGTAAGCTTACCCCGGTCTGAAGACACGGGGCTTTAGCCCGGATCAAGCAAGCCTAAACAAGGGCAATTGCCCTTCTAATAGACACGCCATCCCTGGACTTTCAGGAAGGCTTACAGACTTCCCCAAATCAGCAATATTCATTGCCGCATTAATATCAGCATCATGCTCAAACCCACAATGCCCACACTTAAACTTTTTTCCGTTCCGATACGACTTCCCTTTAACTGGGTGGACGTGTCGGCATCGGGAGCAAGTTTGGCTGGTATAAGCAGGTGGAACTAGGACAACCAACACACCAGCGATTGCAGCCTTGTAGTTAACGAACAATCTGAGTTGATAAAACGCCCAGTTGTTTGTCCTACGTCTCTCGGTCTTGCTACGTGGCTTTTCGTTAAGACTGTCGCGAATTCCGGTCAAGTCTTCAAAAGCCAACGCACTACCCGACAGATCCGCCTCAGCTACAAGTTGCTTGCTGATGTTGTGGTTCAACCACTCTTGAAAGCGACGTTCACGCCCAGAAAGCCTTCTCAGCAACCGTCTAGAGTTGCGAGTGCGTTTGCGTTGAACGTTCGCCCTTACCTTACTGAATATGTCTCTGACAGATTGAATCTGCTCACCGCTCCAGAATTTACCTGTGGAGGTAGTAGCAATATCCCGTCTGCCCAAGTCCACGCCAATCACCTTGGGTGTCTTGCCTGTGGGTGGAGTGTTTATCTCTACTACAAAGTTGATGTAGTAGTCACCTTTCTTAGACTGGCACAAAGTCGCGCTAGTCAGGGTTTGACCCCTAAGCAATGCAATCTGATAACCACCAATGGACAACTTGAAGTTTACCCGTCCACACTTCAGCGTCACCCCAACAACTTGTTCAGCTTCCACATAGCGAAATGTGCGAACATCCAAACTAATAGACGTTGGTCTGAACTTGTGGATTTGCTTAACAGATGCGGCATTGCCAATCACCCTGCGGATTGCTTGGCAGACATGGTTAGCTTTCAACCCCGTCGCTTCTCGCACTGGCTTATAGACTTTGTGGTGAAGCTTGGTTGTGTTCCAGCAATTGTCTCGTTTAGCTACTGCTAATATCTGATTGCAAGCATCAGCAAATCCCCCCAGAGTCTCATCAACTTTTGGCTGATACTCTGTAGGGACTATAAGCTTGCACTTTACAGACAGGGATTGAATCATAATAGTATTGTAAGTCATCCAGATAGAGATAGCGGGACACGCTTGGTATCCCGTGGCGTTTTTCCTCCCAGGGCTGAAGCCGCTGGGTTTCCAAACTACCATGAGGTTTTTTATGAGTAGATAGTTATATTTTTGGCAAAAAGCAGCAAATTTGGCTCCCCAGATACATCTTTGGGGTGAAAAATATCACGCTTTCGCTTATGATCTAACAATAACCACCTTCGCTGGCGATAGAATTGTGGTTGGGCAATCCTGTATCGAGCCGGTGCATCGATCGACTAAACAATTTTAGATTTGAGAACGGCCGATTTGAGGTTTTTTAGCAGCAATCTCAGTTATAAGCGGCGCGGTAAAGTTAAAATTTAAAGTTTAAAACCTCAAACCGGTTGACTTGATGTAGTTTCTAGGGCTGTGGTGACTTTGCAAGCCAATCCACATTTGGTACTTCGTACAGAAAAAAGCGGCAATCGCTACTTGTCGCTCTCCGGCAGCAATTGCTGGACAGTAGGGCGAAGCGATGACAATAATTTTGTACTGAGTGATCGCTGGATTTCCCGTAATCACGCGATGTTACAGCAAATGGAGACAGGAGAGTTCTACTTGATCGACTTGGGCAGCCGCAACGGTTCCTTTGTCAACGGGCGGCGCGTCAGTATTCCTGTCACGCTCAGAAATGGCGATCGGATTATTTTCGGTCAAACCGAGTTGGACTTCTACAACCCAACCGCCGGCCACCGACACAATCCAATAAACGATACAGACTCTGAAGATTTTACGGCGACTTTGACGGTGCGCAGCCTGATTACCGTCATGGTAATGGACATCCGAGACTATACAATTTTGACTAGGCAACTAGACGAAACCCTACTCTCAGAAGTCATCGGTAATTGGTTCCGCAAAGCAGGACAGATCATTCGCGAACACGGCAGTTGGGTAGACAAATACATCGGCGATGCCATCATGGCCGTCTGGTTCCACAAAACCAGCGGTGTCAGCAGCGAGGAAATGATGAAGATTTGCCAAGCTTTGAGCGAACTGCACAAGGCAACAGACGAACTCAGCAGCCGTTACCCCCTGCCTTTTCCTTTGCGAGTCGGCGCCGGCATCAATACCGGTTATGCAATGGTGGGAAATTCTGGCAGCAGCGACCGATCGGACTATACCGCCTTGGGAGATACTGTAAACGCAGCATTTCGGCTGGAATCTTGCACCAAGCAACTCGGCAAGGATATCGCTGTGGGAGAAACGACCTACAAATACCTCACCCAATTGGGTGCCCAGGGCGCTTTCGAGGAGCACACCGTCGCTTTGAAGGGTTACGACCATCCCAGCGTGGCTTACGGCGGTACTTATGCTGACTTGAACGCTTTTCTCAAAAGGAAAGGAAAGAGTTCTCGATAGCTAGAAAATTGGGCGCGGGGCAAAAATTAACCCTTAAAATGGCAGTCCCAGTTTTTAATTGGGAGGGCCTTTGATAAACTTGCCTGCGATGCCTCAATTTCGAGAGATATCATATCAAATCCGGCCCGGAGGCCGGAATGATATCAAATCCGCGCTTCGGGAGTCGGGCGTAAAGTCGAATCAAGCGGTCAACAAATAATTCGCGCAATTTTCATTTTTTTGACTCCTCCTTCTACAGTCAACAGTCAACAGTCAACAAGCATTCCGGTGCAACCGGAAATTATATCATATATCGTCCGTGGTGTCAAGAGGTAAATGTAAATTTTCTAACAAGCCTCTACCTGTTGCGGATTTATCTGAAAAACTGCATAAGCAAAATGGTAGTCTCTACATAAATGCTGTGTATGAAATTGGGAGACAAAACTTCATGAAACGATTGGGTCGTCTATTGGCAGTATTGGGCTTAGTGCTGGGCTGCTTTGCATGGGCTGGAGACCAAAGCGCGATCGCGGCGACCTTGAGCCGTATCGTCTTGCCATCATCCTCGCTCCTCGCTGTTGAAGCTCCGGTTAGAACCAATCGCGCCGATGAGAAGCTTGCCACAGAATACGGCAAAAAACTTGATTTGAACAACAGCGCCGTCCGGGACTTTCGGGAATTTCGAGGGTTGTATCCCACTTTAGCTCGAGTAATTATTAAGAATGCTCCTTACGAAAACGTTGAGGACGTACTCAACATTTCAGACTTGACGGAAGCTCAGAAAAAAGTGCTGCAAGCTAACCTGGACAAATTCACTGTAACTGATCCTGAATCAGTCTTTCTTGAAGGAGACAACAGGTTGAATAATGGTCTCTACGACTAGGTAGCAGCGGGCCTCATTTGAAGGCAGAAGTTATTGGGCAGAAGGCAAACGGCCGAAAGAAAAGATTTTTTTTCTCTTAGGCTGATGACTTCTGCCTTTAATTTATCAAGACTTACTTTCAACCACCATTCGGCAAAAGCAGGCAAAAATTCCCTAGCTAGATTGAAATAAGCGGGTTCCCCAGATTCCTCTGTAGACTCAATTCTTTAATCTAAAATCTAAAATATAAGCTCGATCGACTGACATTTATTCAACTCCCCAGATTCATCTGTGGAGTCAAATCTCAAATCTCAAATCTCAAATCTCAAATCGACTGGCGGCAGACTTATGACTGACAAATTTGACGTATTGGTAATAGGTGCTGGCGCGGCGGGTTTGTACACAGCACTTTGCCTGCCAGAGCATTTGCAGGTGGGCTTGATCAATAAAAATACCCTGCCTGTTTCTGCTAGTGATTGGGCTCAAGGAGGGATTGCTGCGGCGATCGCCCCTGAAGATTCCGCAGCACTGCACGTTCAGGATACACTGGCTGCAGGAGCCGGTCTTTGCGATTTGGATGCGGTGAAATTTTTAGTTGAGGAAGCTAGTGCTTGCATTGACTCCCTCGTGAAAATGGGCGTTGCATTCGATCGCACCGGCCCAGATTTAGCCCTCACCCTAGAAGCCGCCCACTCCCGCCGCCGAGTTCTCCACGCCGCCGACACTACGGGCAAAGCCGTTATCAGTACGCTGACAGCAAAAGTATTGAGTCGCAAAAACATTCAACTCGTATCCCCTGCCTTTGCTTTGAGTCTGTGGCTAGACGAAACCGGCCGCTGTCAGGGCATTAGCTCGATTTGTGGCTCACAAGTCAAGTGGCTGCGGGCCCAAGCCGTGGTGCTGGCGACAGGTGGCGGCGGACAGGTTTTTGCTCAAACGACCAATCCGTCGGTAAGTACCGGGGACGGGGTAGCAATTGCTTGGCGCGCCGGGGCGCTGCTGCGAGATTTAGAATTTGTGCAGTTTCACCCGACGGCACTCAGCAAAGTGGGCGCGCCTCGGTTTCTCATTAGCGAAGCGGTGCGGGGAGAAGGAGCTCATTTGGTTGACAGTAAGGGATATCGCTTTGCTTTTGACTCTCACCCCAGCGGGGAACTCGCCCCTCGGGATGTTGTCAGCCGCGCCATTTTCCGCCACTTGCAGAAGACGGGGGAACCTCATGTTTGGCTGGATTTGCGCCCGATTGCGGTCGATCAACTGCGCTACAGGTTTCCGAATATTATTCAAGTGTGCGCTGACTGGGGAATTGATATTTTTTCCGAACCGGTGCCCGTGACGCCCGCCGCCCATTACTGGATGGGAGGGATTGTGGCTGACAAGTTCAACCAAACATCCATTCCGGGTTTGTACGCGGTGGGAGAAACTGCAAGCACGGGGGTACACGGCGCTAATCGGTTGGCGAGCAATTCGCTGCTGGAATGTCTGGTTTTTGGGGCGCAGATGGGACTTTTGCAGCTAGAAGGTGGAAAGTCCAAAACACTCACAGATGAGTTCGATACCGGGGAAATCTTGGAAAAATCGATTTGTCTTCATGACATTGAGGCGATCGAAAAGTTGCGGGTAGAATTGCCGAATTTGGTGTGGCAGAGTGCCGGAATTTGCAGGGGACAGCGGGATTTGGAAAGTGCGATCGTCCAAGTTGAGATTTGGCGACAAGAATTTGCGTCTTTGCCTTTGAGTCAAACTTTGCTGAAGTTGCGGCCTGGAAAAATGCTGGATTTCTCACTTGCGGATGAGGAAACCAGCCTGCAGTTGCGAAATTGGGGAGAAGTTGGCAATTTATTAGATATTGGCTATTTAATTCTCAAAAGTGCGGCTTTCCGGACTGAAAGTCGAGGCGGACATTACCGACTTGACTATCCCCTCACCGATCCGGGTTGGTGCAGTCACACTTTAATCCAGAACACCAATTGGTACAAAGAAAGCGTTAGAAGCACACAGGCCCTATAAGTGCTCGGATTTAGTAACTGTTCCAAAAACTGCATTAGCATCTAGCACGTAGAGGACAGGATAGGCTTTTTGAAATACTCACCGACCTGAAGGTGCGGTGATTCTTGACGCTTCACAGGGTTCTGCTACCGAAGTAGTCTAACAATCCCTCTGCGCCCGTTTATAGTCGTGGCGATTCCCCATCCCGACTTTCTCTATGTTTCTAGAAGCATTTTTATCTCTATCTTGCTCAGTACCACAACTCGCACAAAGCACTGAACGAATAGACAAATCGATTTTACCCCATTTAAAACCACAGTCCGCACAAACTTGGCTAGTAGGTTCCCACCTGCTAATTACTTGAAACTCTCTGCCAAACTTTTCAGATTTGGTTTCACAGAGAGTCCTAAACTCTCTCCATCCTTGCTGACTAATCGCCCTTGAGAGTTTTCGATTTTTCAGCATCCCTGACACATTTAAATCTTCCCAAATAATCACTTAGTTTTCGTTGACTACTTTGGTTGACAATTGGTGCAGGAAATCTTTACGGGTATCGGCAATGCGATTATGTAATTTAGCAATCTTGATTCGAGTTACGTTTCTTCTTTTAGAATCTTTTTGCTGACGGGCCTCTTTGCGTTGGAGTTTACGAACTTTTCGGTCTAACTTTTTATAACTAGGACTTTCAGCTTTTTCGCCATTGCTCATCACTGCAAAAGTTTTAATCCCTAAGTCAATTCCGATACTTGGGTTTTTCGCCTCAGATTGAATTGGTTGAACTTCTACGACAAAACTTAGGAAATAACGATTTGCACAATCTTTGATTACTGTGACGGAGCTAGGTTCAGAAGGGAGGCTTCTTTACTATATTGGGTTGACAATACCAATTTTAGCTAAATAGACACCGCCGTTTTTAATGGAAAAACCTCCAATCCTAAATCGCGCCGATTGGCTATTTGTTCTTTTCTTTAATTTAGGATACCCAACCTTACGACCTTTCCGCTTTCCTTTGCAGGAGTTGAAAAAGTTCTTGAAAGCTACTTCTAAAGTAGTTGGGCCGAACTTGGGTTTTTTTCGGACTTTTTACAGAGGGCTAGGCTATCGTTCCAGACTACCCGGACGCATCCAAACAACCGCAGCTCAGCTCTGCTGCTGTTGAATTGTCGGGTAGAATCTGTATCGAAACCTTGCTTTCATGGTTATATTGATATGGGTCTGTAGGCTTAATTATATGTTGGTTTGCAAGTGTTGACATATCTTTTATTGAAAATCCCGCGCAGTGTCAATAGCTGTGAGGCTACGGACTGCGCTTTTAACCGTCAATCGCTTTCTATCCCGTGTCTAAAGCTAGGGCTCACAAATCTCGTTGATGGTGAATGTCCGCGAGTAGGAAATTAAAAAATTGGGTTCAGCGCGTCCCCGTACCTTCACTTTTGGGGGTTCCGTTCGGGTCTGGTTCGTATTGTTTGGGGTAATTTGGAAACCTAGAGGTTTGTGCAAGTGTCCAAACCGTGGAGGTCGATCGCTCTTTTGTTAAGTTGGTTGGTAAGTTGCTGGCAAGTCGAGTCGCATTTGCGGTGCCAACTGTATTCAGTTGTAGGCAGACCGCCAGAGTTACCGTTGTCGTGAGCTGAATCAAAGTACGCATAGTATTCACATCCTTATTCAAATCACTGCCTTAGATGCACATTTGTACCACCTATTATATCTATCAATTTGCGTATTCCCACTGGTATCTTTACATTTTCTTTAATTAACTTCGTAAGTTTACGTCAACTATTTTAATTCAAGGCTTTTTGGCTATTTTAATTTGGTTTCCGGTGTCAAGTTTGGATTTTTAAAAATTCTGTAACATTTAGCAATACTTCGGACAGTTGTTGATAGCCCACCGTAAAATAAGGGTTTGAGGGCGATTGGACAATCAAGCTGCCAGCCGAAAATCAAGGGTTTCAGACTACGACATAAAAATAGTCCGCACTATTGATTTAGATGAGACGGCAATTTCCTGTCATAAGTTTTATATTTTTGTATGTCTATCTAATGACAGATGACTGATTATACTATATGTTATAATTTACCACTTCAGACCTTTTTTTGAACGGTTTCAAAAAGCTTACAGGGCTTACGGTTTCAGAATCGAGGTATGTTTTCCTTCGTTAGCTGCACATCGGGCGCCTCCAAATAATATCGCCCCCACAGTTCAATTAGGGTTTGAGGTCTAAAACTTGCTCAAATTTTGTCCGAAGTTTTGACATTTTAAATTTAAAAATTGAATAGTTGGGAATGACTTATGAAGCTCGTAGTTTGGACTTTACCTACAGTTTCCTTATTTTTTTAACTGGTATTAATTAATAAAAGTGATATTGATTTTTACCGCGTTCCTTAGCACGATACATCGCAGCATCGGCTTTCTTGACTAGAATCTCTGGCTCTTGACCGTCAATGGGATATAAACTAATGCCAATACTTGTAGTTACAGAAACTGTATGTTCTTCTAAAATAAAAGGCTGGATGATGGCGTCGCAAATTTTTTCAGCTACTTTCGCAGCTTCCTCGCTACCTGGAATTGCGGGCAGAATGACTGTGAACTCGTCGCCACCCAACCGCGAGATTGTATCGCTGCCGCGCAAGCATTTTTTGAGGCGCCTGGCAACTGTTTTTAAGAGCAAATCGCCCACATTGTGTCCGAGAGAGTCGTTGATTGACTTAAATCCATCTAAATCTAAAAACAGTATAGCTACCAATTCCTGATTCCTGGAGGCTTTTTCTAGAGACTGATGCAAGCATTCGTAAAACCTTTTGCGGTTGGGCAAACCGGTGAGAGCATCGTGATCGGCTTGGTGACTGAGTTCAGCATTTTTTTGTTCTAAGGCTTTTGCCCGGAGTTGGCGCTCAGTGATATCTCTGATTGCTCCGACTAAAAATAGGTTGCCTGCAGCATCTTTATGGAGGGATCTTTTAGTCGCAATCAGATGCGTAATTCCGTCAGCGTTGGTAAAATATTCTTCATTTTCTCGCGGCTGGTGAGTTTGCAAGACTAATTCGTCATGCTGCCAAAATATATTGGCTTCGCCTTGGGGAAATAAATCATAATCTGTGTGGCCGATCAAATTTTCTAAAGGATAGCCGATAAACCGACAATATGCCTGATTCAAAACAACCCAGCGGTGATTTCGATCTTTGACAAAAATCGGGTCGGGAATTGTATCGATTAGTGATTGTAAAAATTCTTTAGACCGTTTTAATTCTTCTTGTAAATGAGCCAGATAACCCACAACTGCGCAGCCAGAACCCAAAAGACTGAGGATTGGAGGAATTAACGGCAGCCACCAACCGGCTAAAAAAGCTAAGTATAAACTGCCGCTCAGACCGAGACAGATACTTGACAAACAGCAAGCCGATCGACCCAGCGATCGCAAATTCCAACTTACACTTGCTCCCGCCCAAGACCAGAGTAAAATCCACAGCAACTCCGCAGCCTCTGGCCAGACATTGATACCCCCACGCCCATCGAGGGCAGCACTTAAAATTTGGCTCAACAAATGAGCCTGAAGCTCGACTCCCGGTATTTGCTGGGGAGGAGCAAACCAACCGGAGCTGTAAGCATTTTGGTAAAAGTCTTTGAGGCTGGGGGCATTTGAGCCGATCAAGACAGCGCGCGATCGCACAAAATCAGCGGGTACTTTGCCAGAAAGCACGTCGCTCATCGATGCAGTGCGGAAACTGCCTCGCGGACCGCGCAGGTTTGTCAAAATTTGATAGCCGCGGCTGTCGGCTCGAACGTAAGCACCGTCATTCGGTTGAAAAGGCCGAAAAACCCCCTTGCCTAACTGCAAGTATTTAGGATTGGCTTTTGCTGATTGAGGGGAAATTCCTTCGCTTTCGAGGTAACGCAAAGCCAGTTTCAGCGCGAAACTTTGATGAGTTTTGCCGTCTCCTGGCCAAGCGTAGAGCAAAGTTCGGCGCACTTTTGAGTCAGCGTCGAGGACAACGTTGTTGAAACCGATTCGATCGAGCTTGTCGAGTACCGGAGGCGGCCGAACTCCGAACCTGGTTTCGTCTGGCATCAACTCAATGCCGATTAAGTTGGGAATAGTTTTAAAGGTTTTGAGCAATTCGGCGTTACCCGGTTGACTTGGCAAATCTCGGTAAACGTCAAGGCCGATCGCCCGCGGCTTGCCAGCGTGCAATTTTTGCAGCAATTGGGCCAATACAGCATCGGAAATTGGGTAGCCGTATTTTTGCAAGTCAGCTTCATTAATTTCTACAATGACGATGCGCGAGTCAATTGGTTCGGCCGGCCGCCAGCGCACAAACTGGTCGAAAGCAGCCCATTCCCACACCTGAAAACATCCGAACAAGCGCATTACAATGACCGTACCGGCAACTGCACTCGCAGTAATCACTACTCGGCGTTCTCGATCCAGCCATTTTTTGATAGTTTCTAGCATATTTTCGGATTTTTGCCTCGCCCTTCAAGCATCTAAGCTACTACTACATATAGCTTTTACATCTCTGGGGCGATCGGCTCAGTCGATTTTAGATTTTAGATTTTCCAATTTTTTATTTTTTGATTTTTCGGTGCGGGGGAGTCGATTTTTTATTTTTTATTTTTTGATTTTTCGGTGCGGGGGAGTCGATTTTTTATTTTTTATTTTTTGATTTTTCGGTGCGGTCGGGCTGCAACAGCAGAAACCGGGTTTCTCAACCAAAATATATCATTTCAACAATGAGTCTGGAAGCAGAAATCCGGTTTCTTGAGTTTTTGTGTATAGCAGATGTTGAAGGAAGAAGGAAGAAGGAAGACCCAAGTTGCTATCGACCGCAATGGTTTCAGCAATTAAGAAACTTCTCACAGTCGGGCGCGGTTGCTATAGAGGTTGTTGGGTGGATGAGGTACACAATCAAACTTAAAAACCTGCGCAACACGAGTTTCGGGGTATTAGATTTTTTTGTTCGCCACTATCTACCTAGTTTTTACTAATTGTTTATTGATTATAGATGCGAGATTTTAGATTGATTGCGCAGCACGAGACAACTATCAACTAAGCTAAAAATCAGGATGTTCCCTGGAAATAAATCTAAAATCTGCCATCTATAATCTCAAACTTTTCTATTTGTTTTGAAAGTTTCGCGGGCCGGTGTAACCCGATAAGTCAGCGAGTTTCTCCAAAGATTGCGTCCCGGAATAAAACTGACCTTTAATCTCCCATGTCGGGAAACCTTTAACATTCGCAGCAGCAGCTTGGCACATTTGGGCGCGGGAATTTTGCCCCTTGGGATCGCATTCAACGTAATCGATTAGGGCAGCAGCTTCTTTGCCGAACAGCATTTTTTGGTCGTGGCAGTGGGGACACCAGTAAGCGCCGTACTCTTTAGCGCCGATTTCCCGGAGGTGGCGGACCAAAGCAAGTTCTGCCGGGCCGGAGGTTGTAGTGACGGCACGGCCTACAATTCCGGGGGTAGAGACAGAAGCAGCAGGTGAGCGGACGCTGTTATAAAGTCCCAAGGCGCCGATCGAACTCACCATTGCCACCAAAATTCCTGTAAACACCAACTGTCCGATATCTTCCCACTCGCGCCCGACTAGCACCAGCACAAACAGCGCCAGTGAAAATAGGGCGGAAGTGATGCAGTAAAGGCACAGTACCTGAATTTCAAAAGCCATCAAATACATCAAATAGCTGCTGAAAATTACCATCGCAGCGGTGATGATAAATAGCGCTTGCCAAGTTTTGTTTTCTAGTTGAGAGTGCAGTCCTTTATTGGTGTTGGGATTGACGGCTTTGGGAGCCAATGCCAGGATTGCTATGCTCAGGTAAGCCAGACAGCCTAACAAACTTAAAGGCACTGTGCCAAAGACTGTAGCGTAGGGACTGTTGAGAACTTTGTCGCAGCCGCTGGTGGGACAAAAGACCGGGCCTGTCGTGAGTTTAGCGATCGTGAGATAGGCCGTTTCTACGACGCCGATGGCTGCGATCGCTCCCATCACAGTTCTAGACCAGCGATGAATCCAAGGGGTTGAACGTCGGCGAATCATTTTTTGATTTGGTAATTGGTAATTGGTACGTTGAAAGAAGAAGGAAGAAAGGCAACGAGCCATCTACGGGATTTAACGGATTTAACCGATAAATCTTGAGGGAAGAAGTCAAAAGTCAGAAGTCAGAATTCCGAGCAAAAAAACAGCTATCCGTGTATCCGTGACTTCCGGATCGTGAATCAAGGGAATTGGGAATTGGTGATTGGGAATTGGTGATTGGTGATTGGGAATTGGTGATTGGTGATTGATAATTAGTGGTTGATAATTGGTGATTGATAATTGATAATGGGAATTGGTGTTTTTTTTCACTGTTAGCTCTTCGTTTTAAGCTATTACCGATTACCCGTTACCGATTACCGATTACCGATTACCGATTACCCATTACCCCTTCCCATTTTACGTTTTACTTGTGACTTTGCCCGGTTCCGGTGTTGGCCCTCTTGAGCCATTAGCGTCTCTGTTTTCCTGTTCGCGCTCTTTCTGTGACAAGCTGCGGCGGGCGGCTTCTACAAACTGACTGACGCGGATCGGATCTATCGGCTGCTCGATGCGGCCGTTTCGCTTCAGGGAACTCGATACAATTACGCCGTCAGCGGCCTGCATGAGGGTGGAAATGTTTTCCCACGAGGCGCCACTACCGATGAAAACGGGAATTCCTGCCGCTGCTGCACTCGCGAGTTCTAAGTCTTCGAGATTGGGAGGGCTGCCAGTTGTCCAACCGGAAAGGATCACGGCGTCAGCTAAAGCGCGCCCGATCGTCTCTTGGACGGCTGTGGTCAAGTTGGGGCTGCCTAAGGGTCGCCCGTGCTTGACTAACACGTCTGCTAATATTTTGACATCGCTGCCCAATTCCCGGCGGTAGCGCAGTAGCTGGTGAGCTTGGCCTTCAATTAAACCTTGGTCTGTAGCCATGATGCCGTTGAGGACGTTGACGCGGATGAATTGAGCTCCCGTGCAGGAGGCGATGGCGATCGCGCTGTGGGCGTCGTTTCGCAGCACGTTAACGCCGATCGGCAGCGTCACGAGATTGGTTAGCCTCTCGACTACCAGAGTCATGGCACTTACCACAGCCGGATCTACGCTGTCTTTGGCAAAAGGAGCGTCGAAAAAGTTCTCGACTATGATACCGTTTGCGCCACCAGAAGCCAGCGCTGTAGCCTCTTGCTCAGCTCTTCCGATAATAGCTTTGAGGTTTCCGCCCCAGCGGGGAGAAGTTGGCAAAGGCTGTAAATGTACGACACCGATTATGGGATTCGGCGTTTTGAATATTTGTTTTAAGTCCACGGATTTTCCTGAAACCACCAAGTTCACTGACGGCTGACGGCGGATTTTGACGGTATATTCTAGAATTCTATATCCACGGGGGCGATTCGGTTGACTTAATCAGGCCGCCAAGTTGCTCAAACCCCCAAGCCATAACATTTTAGATTTGAGATTTTAGATTTGAGATTTTACAAAGGCGACCTACTTACCTCACTCAAAGACGGATACTTGCTTCAAGACATGAGTCCTCCAAAGCACAAAAGTTGAGATTTTAGGCATATCTCCCAGATTCATCCTTGGAGTCAATGCTTTAATCTTTAATCTTTAATCAACTGACTATAATCGGGGTCGAGAGCTTGACTGCAGTTGCATTCTTTTTTATAGCTTGGTGTCGGCAGGGGTTTTTCCTTCTCTCTCGAGGTTAAGTGTGAAAGTTGTTCTCATAATTTTGGCTGTCACCTCCGGATTGTGGGCAGCAATCGAAGTGCTGCTGCGGGTGCTGGGTTTTGGCAATCCCTTGATTTACATTGCCGATGCCGAGTGCGGCTATTTGTTGGCGCCCAACCAGAAGGTGCGCCGCTTGGGCAACCGGATTCAGATTAACGAGTATTCGATGCGTAGCGGAGCGATCGCCCCGATACCCCCTCCAGAAACTCTGCGCGTCTTGCTGTTGGGAGATTCTGTCGCCAACGGCGGTTGGTGGACACATCAGACAGATACCATCTCGGAAATTATGGCTCGGGATTTGAGACTGCAAGTACAAAATCTGGCGAGCGATGCACAATTAGGTTCACAAGTCAACTATTCAGATTTTGAAGTTCTCAACGCCTCAGCCAATTCTTGGGGACCGAGGAATCAACTTGCTTACGCCAAGCGGTTCGGTGTTTTTGGGGCAAATGCTGTGGTGTTGCTGCTCAATACGGACGATTTTTTTGCATCGGCTCCCTGTCCTCTGGTTGTGGGGCGCGATCGATCTTACCCGGATCACAAACCCCGATCGGCTACGCTAGAGTTATTGAGCCGCTACCTGCTACCTGCTGTGCCGACTCCCCAATTGGCAGCACCCCGAGCCACAAGCGGCGATGTAGTAGGCTGCAACTTAGAAGCTATTCGCCAAATTCAGAAAATAGCTGTATCCGCCAACGTCGAGTTTTTGCTAGCCGTCACGCCCAAGCGAGGCGAATTCGGCGACCCGGGCCCTCGCGACTGGGAAGTCAAGGCTAAAGCGCGTCTCGCCGAACTCGTCGAAACTGAGAAAATTACTTACATAGATTTTCTTCCCATTTTCAATTGTGGGGCCGAACTTCCAACGTTGTATCGAGACAGCATTCACCTCAGTCCTCAAGGAAATCAGCTAGTGAGCCAAACCATCAGTCGTCAAATAGTCGCTCTTTTTTGGCATAAATCCTAACCTCACCTAAAGACGGATATTTGCCCACGAGTTCTGTTGTCGAGATCAATAAATTTTAAACCTTAGTTCAAGCCCCCAGATTTATCTGCCGGGTCAATCTAAAGTCTAAAATCGTTCGACGCTCGCGCTCGCCGAAATGCTCACGCCCCCGTCTCAAATCTCAAATCGACTGACATCGAATCCGGTTGCATGGGAACAGTTACCGTCTTCAACGAACAACAAACCCAAACTGTAAAAGCACCCGGAAACGACAGGATTTGTCTCGATTTAGCTAACTTGCAAAGTAGACTCTAGCTCTTTCGGATACCAAGCTTGACCGTCGAGAGCCATTTGCTCGATCAAACTCGCAAGCCGCAGAGCTTTGAGAGCTTGTTCTCCTCCCACAGAAGGCTGATTTCCACCCCGCACGCAATTAATAAAATGCTCCAATTCTGCGTGGAGCGGTTCAATATTGCTGGTGTAAACTTTCTCGATCAACCCATCTTGACGGTAAAGCACCTGACCGTAATCCGTCACGTAATTGGCGGTTGTTTGTCGGTGAATCAAGATTTCGTTGTTGAGAAAATCTGCCTCTGTCAGAGAATTTTTGCAGTGAGCCACGATTGAACGGAGTTTGCGGTGCGTCACCTTACTGGCAGTCAAGGTGGCGACAATGCCGTTAGCAAAGTTCAGCGTCGCTGTCACGTAGTCTAAATAACCTGAATCTGAGGCTCTGCTGCCGCTGGCCGTCAGCTTGACCACTTGGGAATCTGCTAATTCCAGGAGCAAGTCGATGTCGTGGATCATTAAATCCAAAACTACCGATACGTCGTTAGCCCGCTGGGAATAGGGACTCATCCGGTGAGCTTCCAATGCCAGTAACTCTTCAGTTTTCAGCACTTTGCCGAGTTCCTGAAAAGCTGGATTGAACCGCTCGATGTGACCCACTTGTAAAATCCGGTGGGCCTCAGCAGCCGCGTTGACCAAAGATTCGGCTTCGGCAATGCTAGCCGCGATCGGCTTTTCAATTAAAACGTGAACACCCGCTTGGAGACAAGACATCCCCACAGGGTGGTGCAGGCGAGTTGGAACGGCGACGCAAACTGCATCTACGTGGGCGAGCAAATCCCGGTAGTCTTCAAAGAAGCGAACCCGGTATTTGCTTGCTACATCTATTCCCCGCTCTACATTTATGTCTGCAACACCCACGAGCTCGATATCTTTTAGCAAGCTCAGAACTCGCGTGTGGTGCTGACCCATATTGCCAACCCCAATCACCCCAATGCGGAGGGGTTCAGGTTGACTTCGCTGGGCGAAAACGTTTGCGTATCCCAATGACATCCTATCTAGCACTCCTGGATTCTCCTCCACCACCACAGGAATCAAGCCCCTTGGCTTCCCTCAGCTACTCACAGCCATCCAGATAGTACCACAGTCAAACTATTTGTGAAGAATTTCTAAGTTCAGTTGCGATTATCGCCTCAGGCAATCAACCATCCGCGAATCCAACACAAGGGCAGAATACTGGGGTAAACTTTCTTACTATTGCTTATTGACAAATTTACTTAAGTATGGTTTTCAAGGGTGGGCGTGAGTCCTCCGCATCGCCACAACACAAATCCGTGGGAATTTTTTTCCGGGATGCTCAAACATTTGTTTTGTTTAGGTCCAAAACCAATAATTGCCAAGTAAGAAATGATACAAAATTCAGCCCGAGAGCACCTGTAAGATTTGGGGTGTTTATATTTGGCAATCTTTGACTTCAAAAAAATTTACGTTAAGAATGCCCTGAATTACTGGCGCTCGCTTATTCAAATAAACTAGACTGATCTCAATAGTCCGGACTGTTTTTAGTTCTTCGCCTGAAACAATCGATTTGACCTTGGTAGCGAGATGGTCGCAGCTCCAAACCGTTATAGGGTGGGCAATCAAAAACAGTCGGAAGTATTGTTAGGTAAACCTTAATAAAAAAAACAATGAATCACAAACATATGCCGAGATTAGGAAGTGCGATCGCTAGCACAATTTTAAGTGTGTTTTGGGCCGTGTCATTGGTAGGAGTAGACAAAGCACAAGCCGCCGTACTCACCTACAATTTCTATGCGGAAGGTGAAGCTAGCGGTTTTTTCAAGGTGGATGACTCCTCGCTTACAGGAATAGGAGAGGAATATATTGCCGTTTCCGAGGGAAGATTAGACACTTTTTTCCTGCTTACTTATAGAGATGAAGAAGCCAAAGAATACTACAATTTGGCAGAAGGGGCTAGAGCTCTATTTATTGAAGGGGATTTTCGCGGACTGGAAGCACGCGACGGCGACAGTACGACGACGCCCAAATATTTGTATTTTGAAGACCCACCATACGGGTCTTATTCCTTCTACTATAGCGGCTACGCATATTGGTCTATCTTTACGGCCCTGCGGTCCGAGGATGAGATGTGGGTATCTTTTTTCAATGGGTTTAAGGAGGGATATGTTACCAACAACCCCAACACCGGTCCTTGGGAGCGATTTGAGAGATATTACGGTTTCGATACCCCTGTTAATTACACCCTAGTGAATACCGAAACAGTTCCCGAACCTCTCACTGCTGGGGGGACTGCTTTAGCATTGGCAGGTTTAAGCTGGTTAAAACACAAGAAAAAAATGGCAGCTTGACGTGGCCTGGCACCTCAACAAGTAAGCAGTCAGCAGTCACTTTTGAGAAAATATTATCGTGGTCTAATTTGGCGGAGGATGCCCAGAAAGAGCCCGGGTTCTGTCAAATCGCGGCTACCAAAAACCCATAGGACAAAACTCCCAGGCGGGCGTGAGTCCTCCGCATCGCCACAGCACAAATCCGTGGGAATATTTTTCCGGGATGCTCAAACATTTGTCTTGTTGAGTGGCAAAAGCAATAATTGCCAAGTAATAAATGATACAAAATTTAGCTCTTGAACACCTGTAAGAGTTGGGGTGTTTATATTTGGCAATCTTTGAATTCAAAAAAATTTATGTTAACAATGCCCAGAATTACTGGTGATCGCTCACTAAAATAAACTAGACTGAGCTCAATAGTCCGGACTGTTTTTAGTTCCTAGTCTGAAACAATCGATTTGCCGTTGGTAGCGAGATGACCACCTCACATTGAAACCGTTATTAGGGTGGGCGATCAAAAACAGTCCCAAGTATTGTTAGGTAAAGGTTAATAAAAAAAACAATGAGTCAAAAACTAATGCCGAGATTAGGAAGTGCGATCGCTAGCACAATTTTAAGTTTGTTTTCATCTGTGTTATTTGTAGGAGTAGACAAAGCACAAGCCGCCGTACTCACCTACACTTTCGATGCGGGCAATCTCTTTTATTCCCCCCCTGGGTCTAGAAGTTTTTTGAAGGTGGATAACTCTTCCCTTACAGGAATAGAATTTGAAGAAATTGCAGTTTCTGAGGGAAGATTCTACGGTTATACTTTCCGAAGAAGCAAAGAATACCAGGATTTGGCAGGGGCTACAGCTTTATTTTATCAAGGGGAGTTTCGAGGACTGAATACAAGCGGCGGGGACGATTTGATCATAGAAGTAATCGATGAAGAAAGCCTTCCGCCTGTACGGATCCTATGGGACCAGAGGCTATCTTGGAGTATCCAGACGCAGCCTTCGCCTTTTGATACATCGCCGCCGGGTTCTCGGTTTTTTGGGTATTACGAGCTATATTATACGACCTATGGCGACGGTAGAACAGATTTAGCCGATAGACAGTTCTTCGATAGCACGTTTTCTTACACTCTAGTGGATACCGAAGCCGAACCAGTTCCCGAACCTCTTACCTCCGGGGGGACAGCTTTAGCATTGGCTGGTTTAAGCTGGTTAAAACACAAGAAAAAAATGGCAGCTTGACGTGCCCTGGCACCTCAACAATTAAGCACTCAGAAGTCACTTTTGAGAAAATATTGTCGTGGCCTAATTTGGCGTTTGATGCCCAGAAAGAGTCCGGGATCTGTCAAATCGCGGCTACCCAAAACGCAGAGGACAAAACTCCCACGCGGGCGTGAGTCTTCCGCATCGCCACAACACAAATCCGTGGGAATATTTTTCCGGGATGCTCAAACATTTGTGTTGTTTAGCCCCAAAATCAATAGTTGCCCAGTAAGAAATGATACAAAATTCAGCCGTCGTGCATTTATAGTAGTAGGGGTGTTGACATTTGGCAATGTTGAAGTCAAAAAAAAATTACCTTAAGAATGCCCAGAATTAGGGGCGCTCGCTGACTAAAATAAACTAGACTTAGGTCAATAGTCGGGACTGTTTTTAGTTCTTCGTCTGAAACAAGCGATTTTCCCTTGGTAACGAGATGGCGGCAGCTCCTTGAAACCGTTATTATACGCTTGGCAATCAAAAACATTCCGAAGTATTGTTAGGTAAACCTTAATAAAAAAAACAATGAGTCAAAAACTAATGCCCAGATTAGGAAGTGCGATCGCTAGCACAATTTTAAGTTTGTTTTCAGGCGTGTCATTGGTAGGGGTAGACAAAGCACAAGCCGCCTTACTCACCTACACTTTAGATTTGGATTCCACCCCTGGGAGAAGTTTTTTGAAGGTGGATAACTCCACCCTTACAGGCATAGGAGTTGAAGAAATTGCAGTTTCCGAGGGAAGATTATACGGTTACACTTTCCCAAGCAGCAAAGAATACCAGGATTTGGCAGGGGTTACAGCTTCCTTTTATGAAGGGGCTTTTCGCGGACTGAATACAAGCGGCGGCGACGATTTGATCACAGAAGTAAGCTATCAAGATCCAGGGGAACCGCCTGTATGGTTCATAGTGGACAGTAGGATATCTTGGTTTATGGAGACATTCCCTACGCCTTATTTGGATTCACCGCCGGGATCTACGTTTTATGTGTATTACGAGCAATATACGACCGATCGCGACGGTAGAACAGAGCTAACCGGTAGAAATCGCTTCAATACCTATTTTGATTACACTCTAGTGGAGACGGAAGCCGAACAAGTTCCCGAACCTCTCACTGCTGGGGGGACAGCTTTAGCATTGGCTGGTTTAAGCTGGTTAAAACACAAGAAAAAAATGGCAGCTTGACGTGCCCTGGCACCTCAACAATTATGCAGTCAGCAGTCACTTTTGAGAAAATATGCGAGTGGCAAAATTTTGCTCGCGATTTGGAGACAGAGCTCTGGCTTTCAAAATCGCTGCTACCAAAAACGCATAGGACAAAACTCCCACCAAGGCCAGCAAAAGTACGCTAGCGGCTCCGGACGCATTCCACAAAGCGTGAAGTGTAGAAGCGCTGAAATAACCTACGCCCAAAATAGGCCAGCGCTTTCTGGGTTTGAGGGCGCTCAAACCGATAAAATATCCCAAATAGCCGCTGTAAGCCATGTGTCCGGCGGCCGAACCCAAAATGCGGGGAATTAGCAACTGCAATCCTACTAATTGTCCGGCGTCGGGTCCTGCTTGCAGGGTGACATTTTGGATAATATTGGGAACGTGCTGTCCCATAGTTTCTAAGAGTGTAAAGCCGACTGCTGAAGCACTTCCTAATAGAATTCCGTCTAAAGGTTCCCAAACGCCGACTCGATCGCGCCAGGGATTTTTCAGCCAATTTCCCAGCAGCATCGCTCCCAAAACGGGCAGGGCTTTCAGCAATTCTTCCATCAGACCCGCCCCGAAAAACATTCTGGTCAAAAAAGGCAAAAAACTGATTGCTTCGCCTTCGGCTGGCAGGCTGCCGGGCAAAATTTCTCTAAATACTAATATAAATCCCATCAATAAAGGGCTGAGCAATATCAGGACTGTAGCTAAAGCCGAACCAAGCAATACCCACCAAGGCTTGTGTTTGCCGCACAGTTGATAGATAAAGTAGTAAGCCGCACCGGCGAGGTAAGCTGACAGCAGCAAGTTGAATGCTGCGGAATTTCCCACGGCGACAAACATCGACACGACAACAATAACTGTGGCAATACCTGGATATAAGTAAGCTTTTTGGCTTAATTGTTTGCCTGTCGAGGCGATCGGGAATAATTGAGTTAAAATGAGAGCGTCTTTTTCGCTACCAGCAAAATTGCCCGTTTGTGGTGCTCTTAATCCGGGTTTATTTTGGTAAGGGGTTACGGGAGATTCAAATATAAATTCAGGGCCGTCAAGGCCGAGACTGATGCGATCGCCTGCTTCTAAAGTTTGACAGCCTTGCAGCTTTTTCCCGTTGATATAAGTTCCGTTAGCGCTGTTGAGGTCGCAAATTTCCCATATCGTCAAAGTACCCTGAGTCAGGGGACGGACTGTGGCGTGGCGGCGGGAAACCATGCCGTGGGCGATCGACTCTAAAGTTATTTGACAATTTCGATCGCGTCCGATGACCACTTCGCCATTTTCATCAAGTTGGTACTTGGACGCTAGCTCTCCCGCAGCGCCTTTGGCGGGCACTTGTCGCAGAAATCCGATTTCATTAGTCATTTAGTTATGAGTCATCAGTCATCAGTCATTAGTCATTAGTCATTAGTCATTAGTCATTAGATCGCGAGCTGTTAGCTGATGTTATTTTTGGGTAGTCTTTATTCCACAGTTATTAGTCATGAGAGGGCGGGCTGTTAGCTAATGTTATTTATCCGCAATTTTTATGCCACAGTTATTAGTTGTTAGCTGCTGACTAATGACTAATAACTAATGACTAATAACTCATGACTGCTGACTGCTGACCAATGACTCTGCTATTGACGTACTCCCCGCTCGCGAGGAGACTGGGATTCTCAAAGGGTGTTACAAGGCGGGCTAAAGCCGCGCCTTTCCACCCTTCTTCTTGTCTCTTAGATTCTTAACTAGACTGTTACCAGTCCTCGTCAGACCATCTCCACAGGCATTTTCTTTAATGTCCAGGAAGCGTCTCTCCCCTGACAATCCGTGATTACGGATCACTTGAGCTGCTGCTACATCTCTATGGGTTGTGTATCCACAGGAGGGGGCAATCATGAAAAGGTTTTTCACCGTTCATCTGACCGGCTTAATTCATTCTACATGGTACAAAGACCTGTACCAAATGTCAGTGATTGTTAGCAAATGTCAGAAAAACTCCTACTGTTAATCAACCTTGACACACTGGCAGCCTCGCCGCTGCAACGCAGGTTTTATCAACAGCATCAATGACCGGGGTTCTCACGGGTTCGGTCTATAGATTTGCTCTGGCATCCTGAACGGCTGCATAGAAAAATATGCCTGTTAGCGGTACACTGAGGGCGAGGATGATGCCGGTGACTAAATTGCCGAGTTGAGCTTCTCCCGAAGATAGCTCAAAGATCGAGCCGACTGCCGCGATCGCGGCGATACACGAAAGAGCTAACAATAAACCACTTTTCGGAGTTCCTGCCATCATACTGACTTTACTGCCTTTGGCGAAAATTTGTGCTTGACTAATTCTTCGGTCAGTGCCAGCTTGTTTTCTACTCTGTCTACAAACAGCACTCCGTTGAGGTGATCCATTTCGTGCTGAATTGCCCTCGACAGTAACTCTGTTGCTATCAGGGTTTGCGGGCGACCGTATTCGTCGCGGTAGGCCACTTCAATGACTTCTGGGCGTTTGACTTCTAAATAAACTCCCGGAATGCTCAAACACCCTTCTTGCATGATGCAGACATCGCTGCTGCTACTTTTGATGGTGGGGTTGATCAAAACCATTGGGGGTGTGGCGGGGTTTTCCGGGTCGCAATCGAGCACGATTACTTGTTTGTTGACTCCGACTTGGGGGGCGGCCAAACCGATGCCGTCCGCACTGTACATGGTTTGCAGCATTTCTCGGACTAGCTGCCGAATTTCTGCATCGACGCTTTTGACGCGCTTAGCTGGCTGCCGCAGGACGCGATCGCCTAATGTGTGTATTGTTAGGGGGGGTTTTTCTAACTTTTTCTTTTCAATCAAAACCTGAGCCGTCATAAAACCTCGCGGGATGTTTGGAAACCCCCAACGAAAGCTGTTGGGGAATGAAATTGGAACCAATACTATTATTTCTAATATTAATCTAATTTTAAGTAGCCATGACTGGAAACGGACTAAACCAACGGCCGGTTATTTCTCTGGGGCTTTCGCCTGTTTTACTGGCGGTAGAGCTTTTAGCTGCGATCGCGATTTTGCTGGCTGTTTTACTCATTGTACAGTTTTGGGCAGTTTTGCCCGATCGAATTCCGATTCATTTCGGCGATCGGGGGCTGGCTGATGCTTGGGGCGACAAGGTGACGATTTGGATCGTGCCGGCTGTGGCTGCCATTATTTTTGCGGTTTTAACTGCGGTATCGCGCTATCCGCATACTTTTAATTATCCCGTACCGATTACTTCTGAGAACGCTCGCCGGCAATATCTGTTGGGGCGAGGCCTTTTGGTTTGGCTGAAGGCGGAGATTTGCTGGCTGTCGGCGTTTGTGGTGCGGCAGCAAATTCTTGTCGCTTTGGGTAATGCTCAAAGGTTTAGTATCGAGTTACTTTTAGGGTTAGTTGTTTTGATATTTTCGACGGTTGGCGTGTATTTGCTCAAGGCTTATTCTGCTCGCTAGATGTAGGGCAAAAAACTTACATATACCCAAGAAACCAGTTTTTGGGTCGATTTCTTTTAACCGCAGTTAATAATATCTAACCTCTCAAAACTCAAGAAAATTCTTTGGTAATGAGGAATAAATTCCTCAATATTTTATGAGGAATTTATTCCTCACTACAAACATTTTTGATGGCGGGTTATTGACTGGAGATGATAGGAATCACAGGCGAGAGGTTTGTGCTACGGTAAACGCCGCTCGACTAACCCATCAGATATGTTTGCTGATTGTTCATCGGCAATACTCGCAACCGTCGATTTTTCAAATCAGGTTCTAAGCCTAGTTCTTCCATTGGAATCACGCCCAGCAAAACAGCAGAAACGCCTGCGGGTAACTCTAAACAATCAAATCTCCCTTCTCTCCCCTCTACCATAATTTGAGCGCCTGCAAAAATTCGACCTTTTTTGATGCCAGCCGATGTTTCTACATCTCTTTCTCCTACTTGTTTTAAACTTAGTTGGCTAATAATGGGAGCTGGCAAGGAAAGCAGAGTTGCTCCGGTATCGACAACAACGTTATCGAGGGTAACAGAGCGAACTTCCTCAGCAGCAATGAATCCCCGTTCGGCCATAACTAGATCGATGAAATTCGTGACGGTGATTGTAGTGATTACTTGACCCATTTGTTTTGCTTGCAGATTGGGGAGTACCAGGGTCATAGTATGTTACCTCTTTGAGTGTAATTAGTGGATATTTCTATGGTAATACTATCTAGAATCCTCCTTGGTTAGTTAAAATCGTTTTAGTGATCGGCCAAAATTAGAATTTGCCTCAACGCATGACACCAGAAAACAACTCTTCTCAACCCAATCGCCCTGAATCTAACGTGACTGTAGAAAGTCAGAACGGTGCGAACCCTACTGTGCCACCAGAATCAGGGACAATCGTCGCTACTGCTGAACCGGTAAAACCGGTGCCACCGCCTCCAACTCGCAAGGTTTTATTGCCGCAGCAGCCGGAACAAACCACTACTGAGAAGTCGGGGTCGGCGCTGACACTGGGGTTGATCGCAGCGATGATTTTTGGGCTGGCCAATGACAACATTTGGCTGGGCTTAATTGGTGGCGTCGGTGCGATCGGCATATCGCTGCGGCTGATGTGGCCGAGTTGGGGCAAAATCTGGGCGCAGGTAATTCCCCCGACTTGGCGCACTTTGATAGTCGCCTGCTTCGGGCTTTTAGCTGGGATTGTTGGCTTGCTGATGCTCAGCGGTAGTAATACTGAACCGGGAAGCCGCAACATCCAAATCAACTGGGACGCCATCGGGGCTCTCGGCGAGTTGATCGGCGCTTTGGGCCAAATTTTGATCGCAATTTTGGGCGTTTACGTGGCTTGGCGGCAGTACGTGATCTCGAAAGATTTGACGATTCAGCAAAATCGAATTACGCAGCAGCAAACGATCGATGCTTATTTTCAAGGGGTTTCGGACTTAGCCCTTGACGAACAAGGGTTTTTGGAAGACTGGCCGCAGGAAAGGGCGATCGCAGAAGGCCGCACGGCTGCGATTATGAGCAGTGTAGATGCTGAAGGTAAAGCTAAAATTCTGCGGTTTTTGTCGCAGTCTAGATTGGTTACTCCTCTGAAGCGCGATCGGCTTTTAGGCCGCCCCATCCTTGACGGCGACGGCGGCTACGCTGAAGACAGGGATCACGGTATCCGTGTTATCGATCTCAATGTCATGTTAGCGGGTGCTGACCTGGCTGGCACGGATTTGCGGTGGACGGATTTGAGCGAAGCCAACCTCGTCCGCGCCAATCTCAGCAAATGCGATTTAGTGAAAGCCAACCTCTCGCGCGCTGTCTTGTACGACGCCAATCTCGCTCGCGCCGACATGAGAGCGGCCGCATTATTCTACGGCTCGGCAGAAACTGCATCTCCCCGCAGCCGTACCGAATTTCCCAACTATCAAACGGGTGAACATACCGGCGCTGTGGTTGAACGTGTTGATTTCACCGCTGTTAAGCGGCTGTCGGAGGAACAGCGCTATTACTGCTGCGCTTGGTGCGGCTCGAAGTCGAGAGAGACTATTCCCGGTGGCTGCGAAGGGATTCCCAATAAACTCGGACGTTAAAATTATAAGTACCGCTGTACCTACGTATATATTTGGCGATCGCGATCACAGCGGACTATACTTTAATTTTAAATCTACAGTCTTGCGCTGTTTTAGCCATGACCAATACTGATTTAGGGCTAGAAGTAATTGGGCACCGTCCGCGCTCCAAAAGCAGGGACGGGTTAATTTTTGTAATTGCTATGTGGTTTCTGAGCCGATCAGTAATTGCGATCGGGATGCAAGTAATTGCTCCTTTAGTGTGGAAAAACCCGCCCGTGTATGACTGGGAGCCGCCTCTGGGTTTTGTCAGTGGCTTCCTTCCCAAAAGCGGTTGGGAACTGTTTTCGCATTGGGACGGCCAATGGTACAGCCAAATCGTTACTCAGGGCTACAGCTATGCAGATGACGGGCAGCAGCATCCTATCGCGTTCTATCCGCTTTTTCCTTTGTTAATTCGGGGATTGATGGCTCTGGGAATGCGAGTGGAAGTAGCAGGGGTACTAATCAATAGTTTGGCGTTTCTGGGTGCGTTATTGCTGGTCTACTTTTGGGTAGAGGAGCGATACGATACTGGTTCAGCAAAGTGGACAAGTGCTGTGCTAGCTTGGTGTCCGTTCTCACTATTTTGCACTGTCATGTATACAGAAGGATTGTTTTTGTTCTTGACAGCATCGGCTTTACGAGCTTTTGAGAGGGGCGAGTATATTTGGGCGGCTTTTTGGGGAACTTTGACTACTGCTACTAGGGGGCCGGGAGTGGCGCTGATACCTACTTTTTTGCTGACAGCTTGGAGGGAAAAAAGATATCCCCTCGCTTATGCTGCGGGTTTTGCTAGCGCGCTCGGGTTATTTTCATTTAGTTTATATTGTGCTATTCGTTTTGGAGATGCTTTAGCATTTGTTCACGTACAAAAGGAATGGGTTCATGTTGGTTGGTTCGATATATTGAGTAAAGCTCTCAAATTGCAGATATCTTCTATCAGTAAAATTGTAATGATTTTTGGCAGCGGCTATTTATTGTGGTTTTTTCGCAAAAAGCTTACCAGTATTGTTTTGACTTACGGTTTTTGCTCTTTGGCGCTGCTGGTTACTTCGGGAGCTCTGACCTCGGTAAACCGCTACGCTTACGGTATTGTGCCGCTGTCAATAGCTCTCGGCTTGTTGCTAGCGGCTAAGCCTCGTTGGGGTTACGGGTTGATAGGATTGTTTGGCGTATTTCTGCTTTACGTTTCCGTGAGATTTGCTAGTTGGCTGTGGGTAGCTTAGGGGCGATCGCTCTTAATATCTTTTGCCCAAACTTAATTTACTCTATTTCCCAAGCTGCCTGAAAAAAGTCTCTTTCACACAGCATAGCGTAGCGATAGGTTGCTTCTACTTCCGGCGTAGCTTCTGCGTAGCGATCGACCAAACTTTCTAGTCGTTTTGCTAAAATCTCAAAATCAGGGCTGCTATAGGTGGAAATCCAGTCGCTAAAGGCGTGTTCCGGTATATTACCTGTAGCTAGCTGCTGTCCCAAAAAAGCATACAACCGCAAGCAAGGAGTCATGGCAGCAGCTGTCAAACCGACACCGCTTCCCCAGGCTGTTGCTAATAAAAAATCTGTGTAGCGGCGGGTAGGGATTCCCGGTTTTGCCTGTTGCAAGTTTACCCCCCATTTGCCTGCATATCCTTGATGCAACCGAAGTTCTTCTAAAACACCGCTGCCGAGATTGTGGAGAATTTCAAACCCCTCCCAGTCGGGTGCTTTTGCCGCAGCGATGCTGTAAGCCCGAGCGAATGCTCCCAGAAAAAATGCGTCTTGTGCAATGTAATATGCAAAACTATTTGAGGGCAGGCTGCCGTCAGCAATGCCTCTGACAAAGGGATGTTGCAGACAAGCTTCGCTTAAGTCTTGATTTGCTTGCCAAAGATCATTGGAATTTGTCATGCAATTTTGAATCGATGGGTTATGATTGTAATTTTTCTAGTGTGACTAAACATCTATGATAACAAATATTTTCGCTGTGCCTCAGTCTTATGGTGTCTTTATTTTTCGTATTTAAGAGAATAGATAAGTTTTGGTAAGCTGCTATTTTGTCTGCTGCTGTGGTCTGACTCAAAGAGCGAAACTACGTGCCGAACCTATCTCGTGAAGCAGCCAGGGTCTTTGGGGAAAAAGAAAGTTTTGATTTAAGGGTTAAAAAGCCGATTTTTAAACAGAAACTGCAATGAACAATGCACCTAAGTATTCTTTGGTAATTCCTATCTATAACGAAGAAGAAAATCTCGCTGAATTATATCGGCGAATTAGTGCCGTGATGGATCGAATGGACGGCCCAGTAGAATTAATTTTAATCAATGATGGTAGCCGCGATCGCTCTCTAGAACTTTTGCGAAAATTGCACGAACAAGACTCGCGAATTAGTTATCTCAGTTTTGCCCGCAATTTCGGTCACCAAATAGCTGTAACTGCTGGTTTAAACTTTTCTACTGGTCAAGTTGTAGTCATCATGGACGGCGATTTGCAAGACCCGCCTGAGCTCATTATAGATATGGTAGAACAGTGGCGGCAGGGCTATCAAGTTGTTTACGCTCAGCGCACTCACCGCCGTCAAGAAAGTTGGTTTAAGCGGTTGCCAGCTTATATGTATTATCGCATTTTGCGGAATCTTGCTGATGTTGATATTCCCATAGATACGGGAGATTTTTGTTTGATGGATAGGTGCGTGGTGGACGTACTGAATGCGATGCCTGAACGCAACCGCTACATTCGGGGACTGCGCGCTTGGATTGGTTTTAAACAAACGGCGGTTATGTTTGAACGAGATCCGCGTTTTGCTGGCGATGTTAAGTATACGTTCAGTAAATCTTTTGCTTTGGCGATGAATGGTTTAGTATCTTTTTCAAAAGTTCCCCTCCGACTTTCGATTTATATGGGGTTATTTGCGGCATTTGTATCTGTGTTAATGGCTTTTTTGATTTTGTATTGGCGGATTTTTTATCCAAGTTCGGCATTAACGGGTTTGACAATTGTGATGATGGCGGTTTTCTTTTTGGGTGCGGTGCAGTTGGTTAGTATTGGGATTTTGGGCCAGTATGTGGGGCGGATTTACGAGGAGGTGAAGGGTCGGCCGCTTTATACTTTGGCAGAAGTGGCTGGTTTTGGCGATCGACACCGATCGCCAAAATAATTTTAGCAAATAACTGTTAACTCATCGTGCCTAAGTTATCTAATTTATGAGATAATTTAAGATCGTAAAATCTTCTCAAGACTCATGTTTAAACTTTACGAGTATTCCCCCTCGGGCAATTGCTATAAAGTTCGCTTGCTGTTAACTCAGCTCAATATTGCGTTCGATCGCACAGAAATTAATATTCTCGAAGGAAAAAGCCGCACACCTGAATTTTTGGTCAAAAATTCCAATGGCCGCATTCCGGTGTTAGAAATCGCACCGGGTAAATTTCTGTTTGAATCGAATGCAATTATGTTTTACTTAAGCGAAGAAACTGAGTTTTTCCCTACGGATAAATTTGAACGGGCTCAAGTCATGCAGTGGTTGTTTTTTGAACAGTACAGTCACGAACCTTTTATTGCTACTTCTCGTTTTTGGTATTTGACAGGGAAAGCACAAGAATATCAGGAAGCACTTAAACAAAAACAAGCACCGGGTTATGCTGCTTTGGGGGTGATGGAACAGCATTTAGCAGAAAATGAGTTTTTTGCGGGCGATCGCTATACAATTGCTGACATCGGTTTATTTGCTTACACTCACGTTGCTGACGAAGGCGGATTTGATTTAACCAGATTTCCGGCAATTCAAACTTGGATCGATCGCGTCAAGAATCAGCCTCGATATATCAGCATAACACAATGAAATTTAATTTAAATAAGGCTAAAAATACTATACGTCTAGAAAATTACCGTTACATTTCTCAGTTGTTCAAAGTCATAACTGCTGCGCCTTGACGACTAAAATTTTACGCGGCTGTAAAACAGTCGTTTCACATTCTCGGCCCCACTAACGTAGAAAACCACGATCGCCCCTAGCACCAGCACAAAACTCAACGACAACGATTGAAATCCTAGCAGCGTTCCCAAGGGTGTCCAGGGAAGGATTATTGTCACTCCAATGGTCGCCAGCATTGCCATCAAATCGAGTGGATTTACATAACCTGACTCAATTGTGACCCTTGCTCAAAACAGTTGCTTTAACTTGCACTAATGCCAAGAATTTTTCGCCGGCGTTCGAGGCTCCGCCCTCTTGCCAAAACCCTAATAATCCCCTAATAATGACGAGCCTCCCAAAATATGGCATCTGCCGCATCTTGAAGGAAAATCGATCGCACCGCCGCAAAAATTAGAAGTAAGATAATCGGACTCTTGAACAGATTGACTAACAGTATCAATGCGGTCGATTGGTGTTTTTGTTTGAGGCTGTCTGCGCCGTACTCGCTCAGGCTTTGTTTCGCATCTTGACGGCTTAATTCTGCGGTTTAGAGTGCGTCTGCTGAAGCACCTGCTCTGTGAGTAAGCTCGGAAATATTGACGGGAATTAATTATTTTATACCCTATTTTTATTCTTAGTCTTAATGCCTCGAACTACAGAATAACCTTAGGTAAGTTAATAATAAAGCTTGTCCCCTTGCCCTCTGCACTTTCAACCGCCAGTGTCCCTTGATGCGCCTCAGTAATACTCTTTGCTAAAAATAATCCTAATCCCCAGCCGGTTTGCTCCTCGGCAGAAATGGTGCGACGAAATTGTTGAAATAGGATGGATTGAGCGTCTAGCGCGATCGGATCGCCTTCATTATGGATAGTAAGGCTGAGCTGCTTTTCAGTTTGCTGGAGTGTGAGTGTAATCGGCGTACTATGCGCACCATATTTCACAGCGTTAGTTGCTAAATTTTCAATCACCCGCCGTATTTCTTTTCGACTGCAAACAGTCCTGATATCAGGGTCAGAAACCACAACAAAGCGCTCTCCATAGGTGAATCTCAAATCTTCTACTACCTCTTGAACTAGCATCTCAAAATCGCATTCTTCACATTCAATCTTTAAGCTCTGCCCTGCCCGCAGCCGACTCGCATCAAGCAGATTTTGAATCATCGAATCCAGCCGATTGAGCGCACCGAGCATCCTCGTCGCCACATTCGTGTGGGTATCTCCTTTTTCCAGCCGCCGCAGAATCAGTTGAGTTCCCATTTTTACGACATTGATGGGATTTCTGAGGTCGTGAGTTAGCGTCACCATAAATAATTCTTGAATAGACCTCTTGCAAAAGTCGTCGCTGAGGTACTATGGGGTCTAAACAAAGGCGATCGCTCACCTGTTTTTTGCGATAGGGAAGCGCTGCTGCGTTTGCGTGACGCGAAGCGATTAGCGAGTCTTTGAGCGTCAGCGCAGATCGCTCGGTCTGATTCATAATAGCTTTTGTTCTGGGACAGCATTCATCCCACGACAGCAGCCCACCGGATTTTGGGTGAAGCTGCCTTTGAGTACGGTTTTACCTCCCTCCACAGTGAAAGAATTCGATAGCGAACTTTCCCAAATTTTGATATAAGCAGCCCGATTCACATAAACTTTTATCAAGATTCTGCATAGACCGTTGTATGATTACTGAACGTGCTCTAAACTACATTCCATCTGAGCATAAAAATATTCCTTTAGGCAGGTTCCCTTGAGAAGGGAGTAACAAATAGGAGAAAAATTACTCCTGAAGCCCAAGCATGCAAGCTCCTTGATTGAGTCATGCACAAGACTTTGAGGGTAGCAGATCGCAAATGAGTCGAGATGAAGACTGTGACTGAAATAACCCAATTCCGCAAAATTCACTTGATCTCTGGTTTGCCGCGTTCAGGCTCCACCTTACTGGGAGCCTTACTGCGCCAGAATCCTCGGTTTCACGCGGGTATGTCTAGCCCCGTTGGTAGTTTAGTCAACGGGCTGCTCGAAGCCATGAGCCAAGACAATGAGTTTTCGGTATTCATCACCCCGGAGCATAAACGGGCACTGAGTCTAAGTATTTTTTCCACCTTCTACCAGGCGCAAGCGGATAAAGAAGTCATCTTTGACACGAATCGGTTGTGGTGTAGCAAGTTGCCCTTAATAAAAGAATTGTTTCCCACCGCCAAGGTAATTTGCTGTGTGCGAAATGTGGCTTGGATTATGGACAGTATTGAACGGTTGGTGAGAAAAAATGTCTTCGATGTGTCTCGCTTATTCAGCAATCCCACCGAACGCGCTACTGTCTACACCCGTACCGAAGCCTTGAGTCAAGGGGGACGCTTAGTAGGGTTTGCTTACAACGCCCTGAAAGAGGCATTTTACAGCGAATATAGTTCTTCTCTGCTGTTGGTCGATTACGACATCTTAACCCAAGCACCCGATAAAACCCTATCCCTCATCTATCAATTCTTGGGGGAAGAACCTTTCGACCATGATTTTAACAATGTGTACTACGAAGCATCGGAATTCGATCGCTCGCTGCATACGGAGGGACTGCATAATGTGCGGGAAAAGGTGGAGTTCCGTCCCCGTGCCACGGTTTTACCGCCGGATTTATTCCTGCAATACGAAGGCTTATCTTTCTGGAACAATCCCAGCCAAAGTTTAGCGAATGTGATTGTCGCTCAACCGCAACAGGCAGCGAAGTAGGGACATAGCACTGCCGTGTCCCTGTGTTTCACCAGGGATGAAACCGCTATCGGCACAAATTCAAGATAATTAAGACTAATAAGGATAAAAAACAAATGACTACTTTCTCTGTCACCTCGGCTACCGATAACGGACTGGGCGATACCCAAGGAACTCTCAGTTATGCCATCCTCCAAGCTAATCAACTGCCAGGAGATGACACGATTAGCATCGATACGGATGTTCTGGTGACGGGGGTGATGAAAACCCTGGTGAACAGTAATATCACGATCGTGGGCAATAACCACAGCCTGAGTGGAGATGCTAACAACAACGGCATCAACGACAGCGGCGACCTGCGCCCCTTGTTCATCCTGTCGGGAAGTGTCAATATTTCTGACTTGAGCATCACCAACGGACGGGCCCAAGGGGGAATGGGCGGCGGCGGTGGCGGCGGTGGATTAGGTGGCGGTTTGTTCATCTATGATGGCAATGTGTCGTTAACCAATGTCGCGTTCACGAATAACATCGCACAAGGCGGCGGCGGCAACTACGGCGGCGGCCCCGGCGGCGGAATGTTTGGCAACGGCGGCTTCGGCGGCGGCGGGCT